>OGOU01000778.1_pt1 | contig 26560 bp, 19 predicted proteins | sample 1552721 | NCBI WGS metagenome assembly OGOU01 (sample SAMEA2580176, study PRJEB22360) | human gut metagenome | biome: human gut; feature: human-associated habitat; material: faeces | place: Denmark | collected 2008/2010
CTCAGTCGCTCAGACAGTCCTCGATGGTATCGAAGGCGTCGGGCGATCCTCGTCCCACGCCCCTTGCGCCTTCGATACCATCTGCGGAACTCGCTTTGTGAGCAGCACCCCGCGTCTCCGCCGGACTCAACTTCTCTTCTGACTTCATTTGTCATGAATGGGGAAGGCGTGAACGGGGCGTGGGGGTTCGGTTTAGTTCTCGCGTATGGGGCGTGAACTGAAGGCGGGCAAGTTGTGGAGGGGGTTGGCGGGCGCGTCTTCCTCCTTTAGGCTTCGGCCCCATGGTTATGTTCAAAGCGCACACCAAGGCCGCGGGGATGATTGTCGCGGCTGCTCTTCTGGCGGCGTTGTGCACCGCCTTCTCCCATCCTGCGGCCTATGCGTCCGAGGTGGAAAGTCCCTTTACGAAGACTCAGGACTTCGCCCGCGAGATAAAAGAGTACGTGGGCGATGTGGCCGATGAGGCGCTCGAGGGCCGCCGGCAGTCGGTCGTCGCCGAGGCTGATGCGCAGCTCGGGGTGCCGTACTCCTACGGCGGCACGACCCCTTCGGGCTTCGATTGCTCCGGGTTCACCCGCTGGGTGTTCTCCCACGCTCTCGGTCGCGAGCTGCCGCGCACGGCTGCCGAGCAGAGTGCGCTGGGCGTCGGGGTCTCGCTGGATGAGCTGGTACCCGGCGACCTTCTGTTCTGGGGATCGGGCTCGGGCGTCTATCATGTGGGCATCTACGCCGGCGACGGCGAGTACATCCACGCCTCCACGGGCGGCGGCCGCGTCATGCGCGCCACCTTCGATTATTTCGCTCCCGACTTCGCCAAGCGCGTCATCGAGTAAAGATGACTCCGCTTATCAGCGAAAACGGCCATCGGGCAGGGGTTATTCAAAAACTATATTTGTTGCCTTTGCGAGGATGCCGTGCGAATTCTGCGATAAAATGCCAGTTCAGAAACGGTGGAGGCATCTTACTTGCCAAATGATCTGCTGATTTACCCACTCAACATCTGTCAATAAGTGCAAATTACCTGTTGGACAGCCCTTCTCTTCACGTTATAATGCAAGCTTCCAGGCATTTTATTGCCCTGGTTTTGCGCACCCAAATGCGCAAATGCGAAACGACGACGATAGAGGAGGCACGATGACTTCACCGAGGGAGGCAGTATCTATTCTCACTGCTGCGGCGCTGGTCGTTGCCCCTGTGGGCGGCGTGGCCGCAACGTACACCACCGGCTATGCCGAGGACGGCGATGGGCATACCATTAAGGACAACCGCGGTCACGATATTCCGGCCAGCTACGAAGAGGCCATCGCGTGGGTCAGCGAGGGTAAGACCCTTTATAAGTCCTGCGTCGATTACATGGCGGCCAATGCTGGGCAGTTCGGTAATCTGACGGAAGAGCAACGTGCGGAGTTGTGGAACCTGGCGACCGATGACGAGCCGGTTACGATAGAAACCGAGACGCCGGAGCCAGAGCCGGAGACCGATCCCGTGGAAACCACGTCGGTACCCGAGAAGACGGAGACGCCGGTTCAGTCCGAGGTGCCGGATACGGATAATCCAGGCATGGAGGAGCCCACGGCTCCCGAAACGCCGACGGATCCTGTTGAACCCGGCGGGTCGACTGACCCGGTGGATTCTACAGATACGACCGATTCCGTTGATCCGACGGATCCAGATGCGCCGACCGACCCGAACCAGCCTCCTGCTTCGACTGACCCGACGGATCCGACGAACCCCGTTGACCCTGAGGATCCGACCAACCCGACCGATCCCGTCGACCCCGATAATCCGGGTGAACCGGTTGATCCCGTCGACCCGGTCGATCCGGTCGATCCCGTCGATCCCACGGATCCGACCGACCCTGCCGAGCCCACCGATCCCGACCAGCCCGCGAAGCCGGACGAGCCGGTCATCGACACGGACAACCCGGTGGATTCCGGTCAGCAGAAGCCCGGCAACGCCGGCGGCGTGACGGACGAGTCGCATACGGCCGCCGTCATCAAGGGACAGGCCCAGACACCGCTCAAGCAGGTGGCCGTCACGGTGCCTTCCATCTCCTTCACGCACATCGACAACTCGGCCTATGTGGCGCGCCACTACAGCGAGGACCTCACCACCGAGAAGTTCATCTCGCTGGTGGGCGAGTCGGCCCGCACCATCGCCGCCGAGAACGACCTGTACGCGTCGGTCATGATCGCCCAGGCCATTCCGGAATCCGCCTCCGGCAACTCCACGCTGGCTCAGGCGCCGAACAACAACCTGTTCGGCATCAAGGGCACTTACCACGGCAACTCCGTGCAGCTGCCCACGCGCGAGGACGACGGCACCGGCGCCACCTACACCATCATGAGCGACTTCCGCCAGTACGAGACGGTGGACGAGTCGCTTTCCGACTACGCCGACCTGCTCAGCAACTCCATGGGCGATTTCTACGCGGGCGCGCGCAAGTCGAACTCCGACAGTTTCGTGGACGCCTGCGACTTCCTCGTGGGGCGCTATGCCACGGACATCTTCTACTCTGAGAAGCTGCAGGATCTCATCGAGACCTACGACCTCACCCGTTTCGACGTGCCGCTGACCTACGAGCTGGCCGACACCTTCGTGCTGCCGGTGAAGGACGAGGTCACGGGGCTGGACAAGTATCTCGATCCGGTGACCGACAAGGTGGAATACGAGGCGCTCGTGGCCGAGTACCGCGATTACGTCGCCCGCACGAGCGAGTACCAGCAGGCGCTCGCCGAGTGGGGCCAGCAGATGGCGGCGGCCGAGGAGCTCTACCACGTGCCGGTGTATCTGGAGAAGCCCTCCATGCCCGCGGCGGACACGCCGATGCAGCAGCACCAGGATGCCATCGACGCCGAGCGCTTCGAGGGCTTCGACACACTTATTGCCACGGGCCAGCCCCTGCCGGTGCGCGAGGCCCGCACGTTGAACGATCTGACCGCCTGCGCGAACTCGTTCCTCGGCGTGCCGTATCTGTGGGGCGGCACGACGCCGGCCGGCTTCGACTGCTCGGGTCTGGTGCAGTACTGCTACCGCGAGGTGTTCAACATCGAGCTGCCGCGCACGACCTACTACCAGTGCGAGGTGGGCGTGGAGGTGCCCTTCGAGGAGCTGCTTCCGGGCGACCTGCTGTTCTTCGCCGACGGCGGGGACGTGCACCACGTGGCGATGTATCTGGGCGACGGCTACTACGTGGAGGCGCCGCACACGGGCGACGTGGTGAAGATCACGGCCATGAACGACAAGCTGCCCGATTTCGCGAAGCGCGTCGTGGACGTGCGGGGCATCGATATGAGCGAGTTCTCCGACGAGCAGCTGGCGCAGTTCGTGGAGCGCGAGAAGTACCTGCAGGAGCGCGAACAACGCCTGGGCGTGACCGACGAGACCTTGGCCGAGCTCACCGAGTGGCTCCGCGGCCTCGAGTTCTAGGCTGCATGCGCGCCGCGTGGGAGTAACTCTGCGACATTTCCTGGTGCTGGGCCTCCTTGCCTTCGTCGTGACGTATTTGTGCGTCCCGTTGGCACGGAGGCTCGCCCTGCGTTTGGATGCCGTCGACTACCCGAGCGCCCGGCGCGTCAACAAGAAGCCCACGCCGCGCATGGGCGGCGTCGCCATGGCGGCGGGCATCGCGGCGGCGCTCATCGTGGAGGTGGCCGGGGAGTACTTCTTCGGCTGGGCCGGGTTCTACATCCACGGCACCGATCGGGCCATCAACCATGCCGGTGTGATGTGCGGGCTGCTCACCATCGTGTGCGTGGGCGCCATGGACGACGTGTACTCGCTGAAGCCCAGCGTGAAGTTCGCCGGGCAGATTCTGGGGGCGACCATCATCGCGGCCTCGGGGCTTCTGCTGTCGAGCATCGCGAACCCGCTCGGCGCCGGGTTCATCCAGTTCGGCTGGTGGTCCTATCCGCTCACGGTGCTGTACCTCGTGTGCTTCATGAACGTCATCAACCTCATCGACGGGCTGGACGGCCTGGCGGCGGGCATCGCGGCCATCGCGTCGTTCTTCCTGTTTTTGATCGCCTTCGGGCGCGGTTTGGAAGAGACGGCGATGCTGTCCATCATTTTGCTGGGCGCGACGCTGGCGTTTCTGCGCTACAACTTCGCGCCGGCGAGCATCTTCATGGGGGATTCGGGCTCGCTGCTCTTAGGCGCCATGATCGGCGTCATCTCGCTCATGGGCGTCATGCGCTCGCCCACGGTCATCGTGCTGGCGGTGCCCCTTGTGATCGCCGCCATCCCCATCGCCGACACGGCGGCGGCCATCATTCGGCGCGTGTACCACCATCAGCCCATCCAGCAGGCCGATCGGAAACACTTGCACCACATGCTTTTGCGCAAGGGCTACGGCGTGCGCAAGAGCGTCGTCATCGTGTACGCCTGGACGGCGCTTCTGGGCGTGGGCGCCTGGGTTATGAGCAGCACCCACGGTGTTGCGGTGTGGGCTATGATCGCCATCATGCTGCTGGGGTCGTTTTTCATCCTGTGGCGCCTCGGCATCTTCGACCAGGTCCTGCGCCACCACTACCATGGCCGCCACACCCGCCAAGAAGACAAGCCCCGCTGGTACGGAAGGCACGGACGGTAGGGGAGACGCTGTTTCTCGGTTAGGTTATTCGAGAGCGAGAAGTTCTATGCGGTTCTCTAGCTTAGTTTCAAGTACGAATGCATGTGTTGTGAGAAGCGATTTGAGCAAATCGACAGCGATGCCTTCAAGTTCGGATAATTGCTGATCGAGTTTGTCTAAAGCAGCCTGCCTACCGTGCACTATTGCTGATCGCGTTTTATAGAGCATCTTCATTTTTCTAAATTTGGCTTGTCGGGCCTCGCGATTTCCTTCTCCGAGAATCTTTGAGACGCAAAGAGAAATCTTAAATGTCGTATCCTGGCTTTCGCTAAAAAGGCTTTCAACGAAAATCATGAGATCGACAAACGAGTCCTCTAGTGACTCCCGATCTGCGATGGCTCTCACGAAGTGCCTTAAAGTGTTTGACGGGATTTTAGAATGCTCTAAAAGCTGGAACCATTCTGTGAGGTGCGCATTGTCGAATTCCGTTGATTCATGGCGCAGCGGGCCTTCGTTCGAGGAGTGTGCTGAGATATGCGATTTTATCGGGATGAGGGGGTTGGAGAAATAGCTGCCGCAATATCTCACGCGGGCAAGGGAGGTTCCTACTGACGATAGAATCATTGAGGTTCGCAGTAGAGTCACCTGATCCATTATGCGATTGAATTCACTCATGTTTAGGTTTGCTTTGCTCACTTGATTCAAGAAGGATTGCATGCTGCTCGGATTATCGAGTTGCACCTCGGAGCCTCCGACAGCCGCCATTCTGATATTCATGCTCGTTCTTAAAACCAATGGCTCGTGTTCTTGAAGCTTTCGAAAAAACACGGATCGACCTTCCTGTAGTTACTGAAGTGCCTGTTAAACGGTTGAGTTGTCTAATCGCGATGACTAGGTAGCCAAGAGCGTTGAAGCTAGAATGCGAATAAAGTTGTGAAATCCTGCAGAGAGCTTTGCCGCAATCGCTGTTCGATATTTGAAAAGGACGTAACAGCTATTGGCTGTGAGAGCGGTTCGTGCTTCGTCTACGTTTGGGCAAAAACTAAGGGGGATCCTCTTTCGAAGCCCCCCCTTTACAAAACGCTATGCGTTTTTCGCTGTGATCTCATGATAACAAATCTCCGCTCGAGAGCAAGTGGCTATCTTTCGCCGGACTGCCAATCCCCGGAATCCGCGAATTCTTGTTGCGCGTATGCTTCGTCATCCGCCTTGCAATCGTACCACCCATGAATTAGCTGAGAAATGAAGCTAAAACCGGAGGTCACCTGATAATTGTCCTTGTAGTAATCTGAATGCTTATTCATTCGTTTTTCGAATTTTAGAAGGCTCTCAGTGCGGTGCTCTTTTATCCCCGAAGAAGAAAGCTTTTGATGCATGAAGAACGTTGTTGCGATTTGCTGAAAGATGTCGATGCGCATCTTCGAACGCCTTTGACTAAGTGAAACGCCAATATCCCCCAAGGCCTGCGTAACGGCTGGCTGAGCGTTGAACATGGACGTGCCGTTTGTCATGTTGTTCAGAATGCAGTTATTGTGAGCGCATGCGTTGCGGATGCTCTTGACGCTTTGTAGCAGGTAGAACTCATCGCGTAATGTTTTACTTCTAAACCGTTCAGAGCTGAATTTATAGAAGCTCAGAAAGGTACCAAAGGCCACGACTTCCATGAATACCCATGCGGGATAATCGTGTTCAGGGTACTTGTTTAATAGATTGGCAGTGTAGGCGCTCCTTCGGCCGCGTTCGATCTCTCGCTTGGTTGTATTGGATACGGAACCATCCCTGTTTTGGCGATCTTGGGAATTGAGGAAGTCGGCGACAATGTCATAACCATCCTCGTTTCGAGTTTCGATTGCGCGCAGTAGGCGTACTTTTGAGAAATGCTCGATGTCGAGCGACATAGGAAGTAACTCGTTTCTCAGGAGCATGTCGACGATGGAAAGATCGACAAGCATTTTGAAATCGAGATTGGCGTACTGACCTTTTCGCGCGCCTTCGGTGACTTTCTCGAAATTTGTTCGATAGGAACGAATACGAAAATAATTATTGTTCTCAGCAAGATAAGAACATGCATCGGTTTCGGAAATGAGATCGAAGCGTACGCCCTTGCTTTTAAGATGTGCTATCTGCTCAAGAGGCGTAAGCCAGGGCTTTTTGTCGCGATCCTGTACGTTCATTGATGATCGAACTTTCTTCTGAGTTTTCCAAGGAAGGCTATTCAATCAGGATATGAACGCTTCGTCAATGCACAATTTATTAGATCTATTATATGGTCTTATAGATTTCAGCTGATGCAACAGTACATGCCAAGATCTCGCGCTGCATTGCGCCAACACCCTTGTAGCCAGCTGTCGTTGCAGAAGGCGTAGTAGTCCTGTCGTTCGGACAAGCGTTCACCTTCCGCAGCACTTCTTGTATTTCTTGCCGCTTCCGCAGGGGCACGGGTCGTTGCGGCCGATCTTCAGGGGTCGGCCGAAGTCGTCGATGAGCAACCTCTGACTTATGATCATCTCGATCTGATCGGATTGAATGGTTGGGAGCATCGATCTATCTGTATTTTCACGATCAGGCTATCTGACTAGTTCGCCATAAAAACCAATGATTGTGATAAGATGACTGTTTAGATCAGATTACCGAAATGAAAGGATCTGCTATGCAAACTTCTATGAGGCGAAGGATTGCTTCGGTGGCGCTTGCTGTTCTGGTGGCGTTCGGCTGCGGGGCGCTTACGGCGCTAGCGCAGGAGACGGCTGAGGGCCAGACGGCCTATGCCGCCCAGCAGGGGACATGGAAGAAGTCCTCGGGCAAATGGTGGTATGCCTATAACGGCGGCGGCTATGCGAAGTCTGGCTGGGCGCAGATTGGTGGCAAGTGGTATCTGTTCGACGGCGCTGGCTGGATGAAGACCGGCTGGCAGCAGGTCGGCGGCAAATGGTATCACCTTTCCGGTTCGGGCGCTATGCAGACCGGTTGGTTGAAGGATGGCAAGACCTGGTACTACCTGAATCAGAGCGGCGCCATGGCCACGGGTTGGCAGAAAGTCGGTGGTTCCTGGTACTACCTGAAAGGCTCGGGCGCGATGGCCGCAAAGACCTGGATCGGCGATTACTACGTTGGTGGATCGGGCGCCATGGCGACGAATTGCTGGATTGGGAAGTACTACGTCGACGCGAACGGCAAGTGGGATCGCTCCAAGAGCGGCGGAACGAGCCTGGCGGACACGAAGACTGTTTATTGGGTTGACAACGGTGAAGTGTACCATCTCACCAAGGACTGCGTGTCGCTCAAGCGCTCTACAGGCATTCACTCGGGGACGATTGCCCAGTCGGGAAAGCCTCGCGTGTGCAGCAACTGTGGCTAACCAGGCAAATGAAATTCAGCATGTGCCGATAGCTCATTCGATCGAGCAATAAGATCAGCTGAGCAAAAGGGAGTCGTCGTAAGGGCGGCTCCCTTTTACATGAGGCAAATCTCGCCAGAGAATGCGACTCCAAATCATCTTTTGCGATAATCCGGAAACTAGGGGCGATCGTGCGACAATATGGTGCCGATGGGGTTTCTCTATCGAAGAATCGCGCAAGAATGCGGTGATGCCAGCCAAGCAATGGTAGAATAAAGGCTCGTCTGGTTGTCCATTGCGAGAAATGGGGATTGTGGGCACGCTTTCTGAGATAATCAAAGAACAATGGGAGTGGCGCAAACAGATCCTGAGCCTCGGCCTGTTCGATCTGAAGAAAACATCCGCTGGCGCGGTGCTCGGCTCCTTCTGGTTTTTCGCCAAGCCCGCCGTTTACATCTTCTGCTTCTGGTTCGCCCTTGAGGTCGGCTTGAAAAGCGGTAACCAAACCGGATCGGATGTGCCCTATATCCTCTGGCTGATGGGCGGCCTCATCCCGTGGTTCTATATGCAAGATATCCTGGGTGTCGGTATCGATGTGTTCAAGCGTTACTCCTACCTGGTCACGAAGATCAAGTTCCCCCTCCCGGGCATTCCCACCATCTATTCCATCTCTACGATGATCATTCAAGCTGGTCTCGTGGCCGCTCTGCTCATCGTATTTTTCCTCTGCGGCCAGACGGCGGACTGGTACCTCCTTCAGATCCCCGTCGCCATGGTGCTCATGTTCGTGTTCTTCGACTTGTTCTCGCTTATGACGAGTTGCCTTTCCGCCATAAGCAAGGACTTCAAGAATCTTCTGCAGACGCTTTCGACCCCGTTGTTCTGGCTGTCGGGTGTCATTTTCGATGTGTACTCCATGGGCATTCCCGCCATCGAGGCCATCCTCATGTTCAATCCCGTCACCTTCTTCGTCACTATGTACCGCTGCGCGGTGTACGACAAGATGTGGATCTGGGAGAAACCAGAGGCTATCATCGGTTTCGTCGTGGTGTTCATCTTGCAGCTCATAGCCACGACGATCATCTACAAGCGTACTCACGAGGAGGTGGCCGATGTCCTCTAGTGAGGCTCCCATCGCCATCAAGTTCGATCACGTCACGAAGACGTACAAGCTGTACGAGAACGACAAGCAGCGCTTCCTCAGCGTGTTCCGCAGCAACGACAAGCGCAAGCTCGTTGCCACGGTGAACGCTTGCGACGATCTCTCATTCGAAGTGAAGCGGGGCGAGGCGGTGGCTTTCCTGGGCACCAATGGTGCCGGAAAATCCACGACGTTGAAGATGATCACGGGAGTGACCTATCCCACCAAAGGAGAGGTCACGGTCAACGGAACCGTGAGCGCCTTGCTCGAGCTGACAGCTGGTTTTGATATGAAGCTCACAGGGCGCGAGAACATCTATCTTCGCGGTCATGCCCTGGGTCTCGAGCGTGAGGAAATCGCAGAGCTTGAGCCGAAGGTGGTCGAGTTCGCCGATCTCGGGGTCTATATCGATCAGCCGGTGCGCACCTATTCGTCGGGCATGAAGTCGCGTCTCGGCTTCGCGTTCGCCGTTTCAAGCGATCCGGAAATCCTCGTAGTGGACGAGGCGCTTTCGGTGGGGGACAAGCAGTTCCAGAAAAAATGCTTCGCCCGTGTGCGCGAGATCATGGAGAAAGAGGACGTGACGGTGCTCTTCGTTACGCATACGTCTTCTGCGGCCGAGGAGTTTTGCACGCGCGGCATCGTGCTCGACCATGGTTCGAAGAAGTTTGATGGCTCGATAGAGGACGCCATCGCCTACTACGAGGGAAACTACTGATCTTCGGCGGACTCCTCGGCGGTGATCTTGTAAAGCCGCATGTCGCCATCGGCGAGAATCGTCTCGAATCCTGGCGTGTCATCTGCGAGGTTTGCTAAGCCCTTCCAGCCCATCTCATAGTCTTCTCCGGTTTGGATGAGCCATCTGCCCTCGTCGTAGGGCACCCCTTGATCGAGAAGGAGCACATACTGCGCCCCTGAGTTGCGCACTGCCTCTCGAACGGTGGAATCTGTGGCGATGTCGCTTAAGTGGTCGCGTATCGTCCGGCTCTGCTCGGTGGTGCCCCCAGTGTCGATATGGCGGAAGTAAGTGTTAAGCCCATCGAGCCCGTAGGCGAAGGCGCTTCCGTCGTGGGGTTGGTTGATGACCAGGGCTCCGCCTGGAATCATCTCGAGCACCTCGCGCACGAAACGCTGCTCCTCGGCGCTGTACACCTGCTCTCCGCCCTCGTCGTAGCCGGACTCCATGAGGTAGTGCATATAGCCGACGGCTGTTCCCACCGTGGGCACGAAATGGCTGCCGGATACTTCGGAGCTTTGGTCTTCGGGCGGCTCTTGGTAGAAGGGGAAGAAATTGACGAGCGCGAAGACCCCGGCGACGAGAGCCAGCGACCCCTTCCAGGAAAGACGATCGATCTTGCGATGGGCATAGGCGGCAATGGCCGCCAGGCCGAGGGCGGCTATGGGGATGAGGAACAGTTCGGCGCAACAAAGGATGCGATAGGGGTCGCTGTACCAGAATCCCGCGAAGAACGTTCGCAGGGTGTAGGGCGCATCGCTGCATCGGCACAGGCCGTACACGGCGAGCATGTACAGAGCGGGAAGGCCCAGCCAGAATCTTCGCTGTCGCACGAGCGCAACGAACCCTGCAGCGCAAGCTAGGGTAAGAGCCCATTGGGGCGGTTGCTCGGGGTAAAGCGAGAAGACGGCGGCGGCATAGGCGCTTTCAGTCCAGGAGAGGTTCAAGTTGCCCGTATTGTTGAAGAGCACTACCTGCTGAAGGGGAGGGGCGTACAACATGGCCTGCCAGACAAGATAGGCGAAAGCGAGGCCGAGGATCCAGACGACCCATGGTTTCCGCAGCGGATTGCGAGATCCAATCCAAGTGGATTGCGTTATCGCGTCGGCGATTCGATGGATGACAAAGGGGGCCAGGAACACCAATACGGTGAAAAGGCCGTTGGGGTGGGCAACGCCGAAGAAACCTACCGATAGGGCCAAGCAGAGCAGTAGTCCCCTCCAATGACGCCGCGCTCCTGCGTGAACGTAGGCGATGACAAGAGCGATGGCGGCCGGTATCAGCGAGAAGCTCAGCAAGTTGGCGAGCAGCTGCCCCTTCAGAAGGAGCACCCAGGGAAGGCAGGCGAAGCCTACGCTCGTGAAGGCGCCGAAGAACAGCACATCCCGCCTCGCGGGGAAAAGCGCGTGCATGAGGACGAACGAGCTCAGGGGGTAGGTGACGCCGCTCAGCATGGCGTTCAGGGCGTTCATGACGATAGGCATGTCGATACCCGTGGCCGAGGCGACAAGGGCAACCAGCAGATGCCACGCAGCTGGATAGTAGCCAGTTTGCGCCTCGTCGGCCACAGCTCCGGAGCCGGTGTGCAATGCCGACCAATCGCTCGTATCGAGGAAGTGGCGTGCCAGGTTGTAGTGGGTCTGGTTGTCGTAGCGGCAGTAGTACGACTCCGGGCCGTCGAGGCTGAGCACATAGACGTGCAGGCAGACGGCAATGCCCGCAAGGAGATACAGTGCGAGCATCCGCCAAGCGAAGCTGGAGCTACAGGGCGGCCTGTTCCGCGTTCCGAAGAGCCGCGAGGCTGCGAGGAGCGCTCCACAGGCGAGCGCGACGGGCAGAGCCACGGTTGCCCATGAGCAGTCTATGCCGAATATGCCCCACAGGACGCTTATGGCGGCATAGCCGAAGACGCTTGCTAATGGGGCGCAGGCGAGCGCCAGGGGCCAACTGAACCGAAGACCTCGGAAGAGAAGGCACCCTGGTCCGTATAGCGCTAAAAGGCACGCCAAAGAGGCGCCCGCGAACAACAGCCACATAGGCGCTAGCCTTCCGAGCCCTCGCCATCTTCAGTGGCGGTGATCTTGTAGAGGCGCATATCGCCGTCGGCCAGGATTAGCTCATAGCCCGGCGTCTCATCGGTTACTTTGTTGAGGCCGTCCCAGAAGGGGACGTAGCTGTCATAGTAGGTCGAGAGCCATTTGCCGTCTTCGTAGGCGACACCCTGGTCGAGCAGGATGAGGTATTCGGCGCCCGTACTTTTCACAGCATCTTGAACATCCTTGTCGGTGGCAATTTTGTCCGCCCCTTGGCGAATGGTTTCAGCTGTGTCGGAATAGCCGAATGTGCCGGCGCTGCGGAAATAGGTGTTCAAACCGTCGAGTCCGTAAGCAAATACACTGCCATCATGGGGCTGATTCAGCACAAGCGACCCCTCGGGTATGAGCGAAGCAGCTTTTTGTACGAACTCGCGCTCCTTCGTACTGTACACTTGCTCACGCTCGGTATCGTATTCGTTGGCGATGCGCTGCTTCACGATGCCGATGGGCGTTTTCGTCACCTCTTCCGCGTCCCATATATCAGGAGTGAAGTTCGGGAAATACAAATAACAGGCCAGTGCGGCTAGCATCAAGGCGATGATGGCTCGCTGTGATCCCTTGCCGACGGTCAATGGCCCCTCTGCGCTGACGACATGACTCATCACCTTAACGAGCGCTCTCAATAGCATCGCTACACCGAGGCTCACAATGGGGGTGAGGAAGATGGTCAGGCTTCCGGCTATACGAGTCGGGTCGCTGTACCAGAATCCCGCAAGGTACTGACGCGGCCGCTTTTCGTAGAATGCACGCGCGCAAAAATAAGCTACAGCGAAATAGGCAGGAGGAAAAGCGAGCCATGGACGTTTGCGGACGAACAGTGCTGCAATTCCTAGAAGTGCGAGAATGGACAAGAGCCACTGCGGGTAGGAGATTACCAATCCAAGGGAGAGGGTGTCGTAAAGCGTGTTAATGGGATCGAGCCCATTGTCGTTCGCGTATCGATAATTGACGATATAACGGAGCGGCGGAAGCTTATACGCCACAAGCCAGACGACAACAACGCCGATGGCGAACGCTATCCCGAGACCGATGGCGCGTTTGAGCGAGATATCGCCGCATTCGCGTTTCGCTCGAAGGAAGCCATAAAGCTGGTGGCCCAGAAAGGAGATGGCGAAGACGAGGAAGGTGAACAATCCGTTTGGTTGGGCGAGGCCCAGCGCGGCGCAGGCGCACAAGCCGATAATGGCGAACATCGCAATGAAGCAGGCCTTTTTGGCGGCGCGTTTACAGAGCACCATGAAAATGACGCATACAACGGGAACGATAGCGAAGGAGAGCATATTGCTCACCAGGGGCCCTTTGAGGAAGAAATACCAAGGAAACGCGTTGAAGCACGGGGTGATGATGGATCCAACTACAATAGTCAGCCGATCGTTGCGATAAAGGAAAAGCGTCAGGGAGAACATGCTCAGGGGGTACACAATGCCGGTGATAACAGAGTTGAAGGCGTTGCAGGCGACTGTCACGGGAATACCGGTGAGGGAGACGACAAAAGCGACGATGTCATGCCAAGCGCTCGGATAGAACGCCGAGCCCATTTCCCAGGGGTGGGCGTTCTCGGGAGCAGAGAGGTAGGTGTTCATGCCCAAAGACGACCAGTTGCCAGACTCGATAAAAGCCCTGATGGCGTTTAAATGCGTCGAGTTGTCGTGGCGATTGTAAAACGTATCGAAATCGCCGAGGCCGGACACGAGGATAAACCAAGCGGCTGCTATGCCCGCAACAAGATAGAGGCCGAGGAGCAGCCATTTCCGATCGACATCAACGTTACCGTACTGCTGGTACCCTTGGCGATTCAGCGCGAAAAAAAGGACAAGCGGCAAAATGACTGCGGGCAGAAGCAGAACGGCCCAATTGCAGAACACTCCCAGTTTCTGGTAGAGGATGGGGAGTAGCCCAAAGGCGGCAATGGAATAAATGGGCGCGCAGCATATGGATAGAATCCGGGAGATCTTGAACGCCCTGAAGAAGAAATACCCCGACACGTAAAGCGCCAAGAGAATGACGGCCGCGCACAGCAGAAAGGAGCCCCACATATAAATCTACGCACCTCTTCGATTTCGTTTCGGACAGCGGGAACGACGCGGTCGCGTCGCGATTTCCAACTGCCCATCATAGCATGATCTGTTCGGGAGGAAGGGCGCGGGTTGGCGTACCCCATGATATTAAGATGGAGCGCCGCGAAGTAACTCGGTTATCGCGGCGGTTGCTCTTCGGCCAGGGCGATGATGCGCCGTGTCAGGTGCTGCGCTGCGCTTTCGCCTGCGAGGGCCGCGATGTTGCTTTCCGTGAATCGCGCGAATGCTTGCTCGTCGAATTGGTCCAAATCAATGGCTGTCGCAATAGCTGCGGCATCGTTGGTGAACAGGGTGGGCACGTCGCGGGCGAGGTCGATGTTGAATGAGCGTTTCTCGTGGTAGGTGTCCCAATCGTAGGCGTATAGGTAAACGGGCATGCCCATAAGCCCCGCCTCGTACATGACGGTGGAATAGTCGGTGATCACGTAGTCTGCGGCAAATAGCGGATCGGTGCCGCTTCGAGTAGCCGTGATGACGCGGGGGTCATCCAGGGTTTGCCGACTAACGGGATGGGGCATATAAATGAAATTGAACCGATCGAAATCGACTGCAGAGAGTAAGTTTCGCATCGCCTCCTTTTCGTTGGGCGCCGGCGCCTTGCGGAAGGTCGGGCAGTATACGATAGTCTTTTTGCCAGCCATCTCGGGATGGTCTTGCAAGAAGGCATCGCGTTGCTCGGAGCGGAATTGGGGGTCGCGAAGAAGGTCGACCCTGGGAAGGGGGGCCTCGAACACGATGGAGGGATCTACGTTGAATCCTGTGGCCAAATCGTCGCGGAAGTTGAGCGACGAGGCGGCGACGGCGTCGTATCCCTCGTGCATGTGCATGAGGCGGGCCGTTTCGGAGCTGTGACCCTCGGGCGTGTCCAGCGCGGCATAACCGAACTTCTTCATGTTGCCCAGGGCGTGCCAAATTTGCACGACGGGGGCTTTGATGCGGTTGCCGAGGAGGCTCACCGCTATGCAGTAGGAATCGAGTATGATGGCGCGGCTCGTTGCCATGAAGAAGACTTGTTTGGCCACGACGGGCACGTAGCGCAGCGGGCTTTCCAGCTTGTTGGCCAGTATGACCGTGCGGTAAGGCGGCTCCTCGCGCGAGAGCTCCTCTTTCAGGAGGAGGAAGTCAATAGGCGCATCGTCGCTCTGCCGGCTGATGCACACCACTTGGCGCTTGACGGGAAAAAGGCGGCAGAATCGATAAAACAGAGCGAGGAGAGCGGTGGCCGCGGCTATGGCGAGGCGTTTCACAATGCTCCTCCTGTCTTTGCGGTGCTAGGCCTGTGGGCTTTTTCGCTACGATTGCAGCCCATGGTATCATGGTTTTCGCTATGCGAGAGATGGAGGACGGCGTGACCGTAACAATAGAGGATATTTCCTGGGAGCGGGTATTTCTGCGCGTGAGCTATCGCGCCGAGAGGCCCGTGCAGCTCAAGCTGTTCCGTGTGAGGACGCGTCAGTTCGCGGATTTTCGGGAAACCCAGGAGGGCGACCTTGTGACGGCTGTCGTAAACATTACCCAGGGCGGCGGACGAGAGCCTCTGGCTGATGGCGAATGGATCATCTGCCAGCAGCTGTCCGATGAGGAGGCCAGCCTTTCTTGGGCGCGGGCGAATGCCCCTTACCTTGTGACCCTTGCGAAGAAGCGCCTCTGGGGCGAGCTTAAACCCCATCGCAGGAGAAAGCTGAGGAACGCGGGAGTCGACTACGCAACCTATTCGTTCACCGACGGGCAGATTGATGAGGACATCCGCAGCTGCCCGTTCACGACCCATCGCATTGCATACGCACCGCAACTGACCGAGCGGTTGGGCGACCTGTCCCGGGTTTTCCGTTACGTCAACGGTAAGTACGCGCTGGGCGCCTCGCTCATTCCCTCCATGGACGCCACCGCCTACCTCATCGTGAAGCTGGCCATCGACTACTTTGTGAAGAACCCAAAGCCCCAGACGCGCCGATTCAGCATAAGGCAGATGGAAAAGAACCTCTTCTCGCTCTATTACAAGATGGCGCGGAAGGTTTTGCGACCGAGGGATAACGTCGCGCTGTTTTTTAAGGAGAACGGCGACGAGCCGACGGAGAACCTGGCCGCAGTTCGGGATCGCCTAATGGAACGGGGCCTGGACAAGGAATTCCCCGTCATAGAGCGGTACCGCAACACATTCGGGGGGCACCAGAACTTCTTTTCCTGGATCAAGGACATCAACGCCATTGCCAAGAGCCGCTACATCTTCATCGACGACTACTGTCCCGTCTTCAACTTCATCGATCCCGATGATAACACGGTGCTCACCCAGGTATGGCATGCCGGCGTCGGGTTCAAGTCGGTGGGCTATGCCCGTTTCGGCATCTCGGGTTCCCCCGACCCCTACCAGTCGGCCCATCGGCGCTATGACTACGCCCTGGTGGGCAATGGTCAGCTGCGCGATATCTACTCGGAGGTGTTCGGCATCGAACAGGAGGCGCTGCTAGCCACCGGCATGCCCCGGCTCGACCACTTCCTCGACAACGAGCGGCAGACGGCGGCGGAGCAACGCCTTCTGACGAAATACCCATGGATGGGCGACGGGCGCGTGATCGTGTTCGCTCCCACCTTCCGCGGAGCGGGACAGGCCACGGCCTATTATCCCTATGACTCCTATATCGATTATCAGGCGCTTTGGGAGATGTGCGAGCGCACCAACTCCTACTTCGTCTTCGAGATGCACCACTTCATCGAAGAGCGTCCGGAGATACCGCCCGCTTTCGCGAACCGCTTGAAGGATCTCTCGGACGAGAGCTTGGGTGACCTGCTCTATGTGGCCGATGTTCTGGTAACGGACTACTCGTCCTGCTTCTACGACTGCCTCCTTCTGCAAAAGCCGGTGGTCTTCTACGTGCCCGACAAGGTGGAGTACTCGGCTACGCGCGGCGTGCAGCGCTCGGTGGACGATATGGCGCCGGGGGTGGTGTGCGATACGTCCGAAAAGTTCGTGGACGTGCTAGAGAAGGCCGCCTACCGTTCGATGGCGCCGGACGCATCGATGATCGATCGCTGCTCGGAGCAGGCGGGCTATGCGGCCGACCGCGTCATTGATGCGGTGCTCCTGGAAAAAGAAGTGCCGGGCGTGCGCTTGGCGCGCAATGCGTCATAATAGGCGAAAACGGCAAGAGAAGCGGAAAGAAGCAGCTGCCCATGAACTACGCCCTTATTTTCGCTGGTGGAACGGGCCAGCGGATGAACACTAAAACGCGACCCAAGCAGTTCCTCGAGCTGTACGGAAAGCCCATCATCCTGTACACCATAGAGGCCTTCGAGAACCACCCGGCTATCGACGGCATCGTGGTAGTGTGCCTGAAGGATTGGATTCCCTTCCTGAAGAAGAAGATAGCCCATTACGACATCGCCAAGGTCATCGATGTGGTTCCGGGCGGCGTCACGGGCCAGGAATCCATCCGCAACGGTCTGGCGGCTTTGGAGGCGGCGGTGGGGCGCGACCATGCCGTGTTCGTCCACGATGGAGTGCGTCCTCTGGTGAGCGATGAGACCATTACGAGGTGCGCCGAATCGGTGGCCGCCCATGGCAACGCCGTGTCCGTCACGCCAGCCATCGACACCATCGTGCAGGAAGAGGGCGGCACGGTGACTAATATCATCGATCGAGCCGCCTGCCGCATGGCCAAGGCCCCCCAATGCTTCAATATCGGCGAGCTCATCGACGCCCACGATCGCGCCCAGGCCGATGGCGAGGAGGGATTCATCGATTCGGCAAGCCTCATGCGCCATTACGGGCACGTGCTGCACACGGTGGAGACGGGGCCGGAGAACATCAAGATCACCACGCCGTCGGACTTCTACATCTTCCGGGCCTTCGTGGATGCGCGCGAAAGCTCGGAGATATTCGGTTTCTAGGAGGCTGCCATGTTCGATATCTTTGCCGAATCGCGCGAGCAGGCGCGCTCGGAGGCCATTCCCTGGGCCGAGCTGGAAGGGAAGCGCGTGCTCATCACCGGAGCCACGGGCCTCATCGGCTTCGCCTGCGCTCGCCTGCTGCTGGAACGCAACCGCCTCGGCCTGGGGTCGCAGATCGGCGTTCTCTGCCTGGTGAGGAACGAGGGGAGGGCACGAGAAGTGTTCTCCGCTTATGACGAGGACGACGGCTTGGAAATGATCGCGGGCACGGTGGAGGGCTTCCCGCAGCCCGAGGGCCCCATCGACTACATCGTTCACACCGCCTGCCCCACGGCATCGAAGTTCTTCGCAGAGCATCCCGTCGAGACGGCCGATGCCCTGGTGCTGGGAACGAGGCGCGTGCTGGAGCTGGCGCGGGCGAAGGGCAGCTCCGGTGTGGTGTGCGCTTCCAGCATGGAGGCCTATGGCGACGGCAATGCCGCGCCAGGGCTTCAGAACCTGCTGGACGAGAGCCAGGTGGGCTACGTGGATCCCCTTCGCGTGCGCAGTTGCTACCCAGAGGGCAAGCGCATGGCCGAGCAATACTGCTGCGCCTACTCCGCTGAATACGGCGTGCCCGCCATGGTGGTACGCCTGGCCCAGACCTTCGGCCCCGGCATTCCCAAGAGCGACGGGCGCCTGTTCGCCATGTGCGCGCGCAACGTTCTGGCGGGGGAGGACATCGTCCTTAAGACGACGGCCGCCAGCACGCGCATGTACCTGTACACTGCCGACGCGGTGTCCGCGTTGCTCACGGTGATGCTGAAGGGCGAGCCGGGATGCGCCTACAACGCCGCCAACCCGTCCACCTACTGCTCGGTGCGCGAGATGGCCGAGATGGTGGCGACCTTGGTGCCGGACGGTAATGTGCAGCTGCGCTGCGAGATAGACCCGGACGCCCCCTACCCCCCCGAGCATCATCTGCCTTTGGACGTATCGCGCCTTGAGGCCCTCGGTTGGGCACCGACGCAGGATCTGCCCGGCATGTACCGCAACCTAATGGCCTATCTGGAGGACTAGCGGCAAACACTAGCCACAGGCCTCTTTCGATCCCGGATGTTGCGGCAGCTTTGGGCGACCGTGCATTTACCTCTTGCTGAAGGGGTGCCTGAGCTTTCGGAGTGCCTTCTTCAATTGAGGATTGATGGGTATCGCCCTCGCTCGAAAATCTTTGTACTCCTGGGTCTTTTTCGCGAGCTGCTTCTTCTGCTCGGCGACTTTGGCCTTCAGGTCGCGGTTGCGCCTCTTCTCCAGAACGAGGTTGTTCCGCGAGGTGTCGAAGAGGTAGAAGAGATATTCCTCCGCGTCCTCGCTGCTGGCGAGCGCCTGCAGCTCCTGATAGTGCTGCAGGTTGTAGTAATAGTCGGGCTCGTGCCCCAGCAGATCCATATCGTTTAATCCGTCTTCAAGTACGAGCTTGCCAAATAGGGTGGAAAGCGACTCGAAGTTCTTGGTTCTGCTGCGATAGTCCATGGTTTTGGTGAGAGCCCGATTTACATAGCTTTGGTGGAAGGCGGCGTCCTCGTACATGCCGTACTCCATCATGAGGGCTTTCACGGTCAGCATACTCTCGTAGCCCGCCAGGATATCCTGCTGGTAAATCAGATCGGAGACGCTGTCTCCCGCATTCACGCGATAGTAGAACAATCGATCTTTTACGACGGTGATCCTCTCTGATAGAAGGAGGGCCTGCGTGAAGAACAGCGCATCCTCCTCGGCCCGGCGCGCATCGAAGAAGACGCCATGCTCTCTCACGAAAGACAGGCGGTACATCTTGTAGATAAAGAACGTCGGAAAATTCAGGAGATACTTTCCCGCATCGCGAGGAGAGAAGCATTCTTTCTCTGGCAAGAATTTCGTATTGATGAAATTGAAATCGACAACGCGCTCGTTGTCCGCCATGTCGAGCTTGTAACCGTTGGGAATGCAGATGTCGGCATTGTTCCGTTCCATAGTACCGACCATGGCCTCGAGCATATTCGAAGCGAAAAGGTCGTCGTCATCGCAGAACAAGAGATAGCGCCCCTCAGCATTTTCTATTCCCGCGTTGCGAGCAGAGGCAACGCCGCCATTTGCTTGGTTGACGGTTTTGACGCGTGAATCCCTCTCAGCGTATTCGTTGATTATCGATTCACTCAAGTCGGTTGATCCATCATTTACGCAGATGACCTCGAAATCTTGAAAGGTCTGCGCAAGGAGGCTATCGAGAGAGGATCTAAGAAATCGCTCGCCGTTAAAAATCGGCATGACGATTGAAACCGTTGTTCTGTGTCTAGGCATGAGGATTCCTTATGCTGTTAAATAGGTGGCCGACTTCTGTTTTCTGGACATTAGGAAATGGTGCATATTTGGATTATTCTACTCCAGCGAAGGATATATAAGGCTGGTTTCCTGCTCGACCTCCAAGGATTCATCTATAATGGCGGCAGTGATGTGTCTCAGGCGTGGATTCCGCTGATGCCACATGTTCCGACTGATGCCGCTGAAGCTAACCCAATGTCGGGCCCGAAAAGAATAGAGCGCACCAAGGAGAGTGGATGAACGAAAAGGACACCTTTAGGCTAACAGTTATATTGCCGCAAGTGGGAGAGTCTTTCAATTTGAACTCTGTACTGCGTGCTGTGAAAGGTGTTTGCGATAGCGGCATATCGTTTGTGTTCGTGCTGGCGGATATGCCGAGACGGCAAATTGAATGCGTAGAAGACGCCGCCCTGCATGATGAAAGAATTACAGTGCTGGTATCCGCAGCGGCTTCGTACGACGAACTGGCTCTAGAGGGTGTCATGGTAGCCGAAGGGCAAACAGTCGTTCTATCGGATTTTATACTGTTGGAAACAATTGGCGACATGGCTGAAATAACTATGCCTATATTGGCGGATCTCGGGCGAGGATCGGCGGAGTGCTCATGCATCGAATTCGGTTTGCAAATTCCGATAACTGCCATATATGCTTACGAGAAGAGTTATTGCGCCCGACAGCTGAAACAAATAGCAACTACGTTGCGCTACCCAACGCTTACTCCGAGCGCTGTCAATCGAATTGTGTCTATGAATGCGGATGACATTGTGATGAGCCAATTCTCGGATTGGCGCGATTCGGAAAAAGATAGCTATAAGTTGCAGATGTGCACGAAAGCATTTTCAGATCTGAAAGATGCCTTAGGCGGTGCTTACACAGGAGATTCTTTGGAGATATACGGGGCAATCGTAAGTGATATTTTACTAGAGAGAGAGCTCCATATTCGGTCACTTGCCCGGCAGAACTCTGATTTGGTTGGCGAAGTGCGATCGCTGAGAGAAGATCTGAGTCAAGCAAAAAAGGAGCTCAAGAAAGTTCGATCCTCGAAGAGTTTTACGGTGGGGAAGGCCATTACGAGCATCCCTCGGAAATTTAAGAAAGTTTTGACGTCTCATGGAAGCACTGGAGCGAGAGGCTGATAATGCGTTTTTCAATTATTGTTCCCTTTTATAACGTTCATGAATACATTGGCGAATGCCTCGAAAGTCTTGTCAAGCAATCGTATGAAGACTTTGAGATCGTCATGATTGATGATGGATCTAGCGATGGGTCGTCGGAGATTGCTCTTAGCTATGCGGAGAAAGATTCGCGCATAAGTGTAATACGGCAAATCAATGGTGGCGTTTCAAAAGCACGAAATGTTGGTTTAGGAGCTGCTGTCGGCGAGTACATTACTTTCGTGGATTCAGACGATTATGTGAGTGCCGACTATCTGGAGAGAATAAATGAGGCTATAAAGCGGTTCGGTGCGGACATAGTAGTATTCTCCGGAGATTCCTTTCCGCCCTCGCAACTTGCTGATGAGCAACTTGTCACGAAAAAAGTCACCTATGTTCACAACTCGGTAGAGGCATTAATGGTCGAACGGGGCAGTAGGCCGTATATGTGCAATAAGGCATACCGTCGCACGCTGATCGAGAAGAACAGTGTGCATTTTTTTGAAGAACTAGTGCTTGGTGAGGATCAAGTTTTTCAATTCCAGACTTTTCCCTTTGCGAATACCATAAGCTATATTCCAGATAAGATATATCATTATAGACAAGACCGCGAAGGGTCAGCTATGAGTCGTTTTTTAATGGATTCTGACAGCATGTTTGTAGCACATATTGATCTCGTTCGGTGCACTAAGCAGTGGTGGGAGGATAGCGGCATAATGGAGGCGAATCGTTCTACCTGGGCGAATTGGGCCATACCATTTCTTTATCGATATTTGAAAGCCGCTAGCAAACAGTGCGGAGAAGAAAACATCTCATCAATAACTGACATTCTGGACGATCATTTAGTAGAGGCAGCAAGTGACAACAACCGCCGCCTCTACTTGGACATGAAAGCTTCTGCCGCTTAAGAGATTCTGTTGCTGAAGAGCTCTTTGTGGATTTGGTAAAGGGCTTGCGCGTTCTCCTTAAGTGTATAGCAGAAGCGGGCAACCTGTTGGCCAGCTGAGGCAACCTTGCGTGTCTTATGCGGGTTTTCTAGAAGGCCACGGATTGTTGCTTCAAAGTCTTTCTCTGTTGCTCCTTCCATAATGAAGCCTGTCTTATTGTTCTCGACTATTTCGCAGCAAGCATGCATTGGGGTGCAAACCAGAGGGACTCCTGCCATCATGGCGCATACTCCATTGTAGGTGGATGCGTCATCTTCGGATACTAGCATGGCAATGTCCGTGTGGTGCCAAACAGCGGGCATGTCGTCTCTTGCGCCGAACAGAGTAACTGAGTGTTCGAGTCCCATATTCGCGATGATGCTTTGCAGTGAGCTAATTGCGTCATGATGAGCGACATCGCTGATAACGCTGCAGTATATTGGAGAGTCGAGAGTTGAGATTGCGCTTAGGGCTGTTGCAAGCACTTCGACGTTTTTAGCGGTTAGCGCTTCTAGGTACAGGGTGATTCGAGGTTTATCGTACTTGGTTGAAGAGCGAGGAGTGAAGAATAGGTGAGGTTCTGCGCCATCGTAAATAATATGGGCTGGTTTAGTTGGATGGTGCTTCTCAAAAATCTGCTTGTAAATTGCCGAAGAGAAGCAGTACGCTTCAGCGCAGGAGAGTGCTTCTTCCTTCTTAAGGCCATCTGGTGGCAGGGTTGCCCCCTTTGCGGATTGGGCTTGAAAGATACAGGGCGTATTAGTTTGCTTAGCTGCTAGTGCTCCATATAGAGCATTATCGTTTATACAGTGAACAATATCAAAGTGTTCATCTTCTATGTATTGAGCCAGTTTGGCGACAACTTTGCTGGTAAGCGAGTATGTTGGTTCGTGCCTCATGACATCTGTTAAGTGTTTACTGGATCCTTCGAGCTTATACGCCTCAAAAACACGGTAGGGAACACGTTCGGTGTTTAAAACGAGTTCGATAGATCCCTTGCCAGGCAGTGCAACATGGACTTCTTCACCAAGTTGATTCAACACACGAGCAAGTTCGACGGTTGATCGTGTGCGTTCGTCATTGTTGGAGCTATCGAGCACCATGAGGATCTTGGGGTTGGCCTTTGTAAGGGGGATTTTTTGCCTAGTGGTCTTTGATTGCCCACGTACGTTCAATGAGTTGCGAACTTCGCGCAATTTTCCTGAAAGCTTTTTCGCTGCCTTAACTGCTCGCCCACCTTTTAATGCCTCATTGAGTTCTCTTTGAAGCCGATTGCCCCGACGTTCGTAAGAAATGCGAAGCTCGTCCGCTTTGATGCCCCAGCAGATGTGTTCAAGAAGTTCAAGTACTTTCTCGTTACAGGAGTGCGACACCTCGAATCTCTGGGCGCTACTTGCGTTGCGATAATCGACTCTACATATCCTTGCCCATTCGCTGGCAATTCGGGAAAGGCTTCTTTCGATGAAATAGGATTGGCTGTATTTATCGATGATCTCTTGTAATTCAGCAATATTTTCCAGTCTGCCGAGAATCGCCCTTGTCATTTTCGGTCGACTTGCAACAGGTCGACCTGTGAATCGTCTTACGTAGACTGCTTCAAGTGTATGGCCCGCTCGCTCTGCAGAGAGTAGTGCATTGATCGTCATCAAATCGCTGCCTAGTTCTGAGAATTCAAGCTCGCGATGTAACGCTTTCTGCATAAGAGCTCTGGATGCAACAAATGACCATGGATCTACATGCAGATCCCCTGCGTTTTCCATTTCGGCCAAGAGGAATGAGCCTTGCGTCGCGGAGGGATAAGGACGGTGGGCAGCGTATGGGTTACCTTGCTTTTTAAATCTCTCTTCGACAAAGCTGCTGTCATAAGTGGCACGAATCCCGAGAGCCAGAGTATCAAGTTGGTGTCTACCTATGTACTGCGCCTCGATTTCAAGCGCGCGGGGTTCAAGAAAGTCGTATGGCATAACAACCTGGATATAACAACCTTTTGCATGTTCCAGACTGAACCTGAGCGCATTGTACAAAGTTGAGTTAGGTGCGGACGCGAGGGTCGAGAAAGGATGTTGCGCCACATAGTCTTGCGCAAGGTTTAGTGAATTGTCCTCCGAGCCTGTGTCGATGAGAAAGACCTCGAAATGTTGATGCGTCTGCTCGGAAAGGCTAGCTAAACACTGCTTTAGATATTGCTCATGATTTGAGAAGGGGATAAGCACAGTGAAATCTGCATCTGAGCCATTTGGCTTGGGGTTGTTTTGCCTGACGATTTTAAAGCTAGTGATTTCGTCATTAGTGGGAACATCGTCCCTGCCGGCGATAGCGAGAAACTCTTCATGGAATGAGCCAGGAATATACTTCGAAGAGAGATTGCCCTCGTCGATGTCCACTTGAAATTCTTTGCTCATTCGTTCGAGAAAAGCAAGCTTAAATGCTGCACTTACGCGACCTATATTCCAAAGATAAGTCTTATAACGTACTGCGCATAGTATGCGATATAAATCTTTCTCTGCATCTATACTGTCAAGATAAGCTTTGCATTCCTCCATTTCATCGCATACGGCAAAAACCTTGGCGCGTGAGTTGGAAGAGGAGAAAGCACTGTCTAGGCGATAATGTATCACAGGAAAGCTGACTGCCATAGCTCGTTTGGAGGCTACCCAAACCTTAAATGCGAAGGAGGTATCCTGATATGACGCACCTGGTGTCTCGTTGAATCGAATATTGTTGTTAATAAGAAAGTCGCGCTTATAGATTGCTGTCCAGATACTTGGATTTATCCAGAAGCATCGTGGGTAATCTTGCGGCTTGAAAACGGTTCCGATGGGAACAAGAGGAAGCTGATCGGGACAATGGCGAGCCACTTTTGCAATAGCATCAAAATACGACTCTTTCGTATCCGTGAATTGCAGGTAACAGCCTTTGACTATGTCCAGGTCGTGTTCTTTGGCGAGCGTGTAGAGCTTTTCCCAGGCATGCTCGCAAGCGTAATCGTCTGATTCAAGAATGCCGACGTATTCTCCGGTGGCCGCATCGAGGCCGTCGTTCATGGCTGCTCCATAACCAGCATTGGCTTTGTCGATCACTTTGACGCGGGGGTCCTTTTTTTCGTATTCTCGGAGAATCTGCAGAGACCGATCGGTAGACCCATCATTGATGCAAATGATTTCGATCTCATGAAACGATTGGCTAAGGGCACTGTCGAGGCACTCTGCAAGATAAGACTCTACGTTGCAGACGGGCATAATAACGGACAGCTTGGGGCTCATTGATTCCTCCAGTTTGACGCTACGATTTGCTTTATGTCCAGAATAATTTTTCTGGAATTCCAACTTAAGCTTACCATCTAATTTGGTGCTGTCTGCTGTGAAGTTTGCCAACGATGGCGATGAGGATGGTGTTTTTAAAAATGTTGCTGCATCGTTTCTGCTGTAGCGAGGCAAAAATCGCCCCGAGAGCGATAAATTCCTACTCTAACATTTCTCGAGAATTACGGACGGTGAGATTCGCTCATAGAAGGACTATAGCAGGTTGGACAGGGAGTTTTGCGCCGACCCTAAAGTAACGTCAGATCTGACGGCCGTGAATCTGAGCGTAATGTAGTGTGTTTTTTGGGCGGAGATCTCGGCCGGCAAGTGCGTTTTCGAATGGGCGGCTGCTTGAACAGTCAGCCCGGTTACATCTAAGATAGCATCGTTCATCTAAATGAGACAGCGGCTCTTTTGCCCAAGCGGGAGGCGGTGTCTCGAGATGCCAGCGAGCTCGTGACGCCATAGGCTGTGTGCCATGTGCATTGCGAACGCGTACGACCTCTTTTGGCCATCGCCGGCGCCTCCGTCGGATGGCATGGATTTGGTCGAACTGGACATATCGTTCTTGCAGGCGGCGTGGCCCCGGGATCTCGCCCCGAGATGTCTCCATCGATGTGTTCATTTCGAACGTATCGAAACACAATTATGAATGCCATGCCAGCCCTTTTCGATAGAGCTCTTTTGCGAATGGCCCTCTTCCTTGGCGCCGAGAGCGGCGGCTTTGTACTATGAGCAGAGTATTGTTAAGAGGCAATAAGCTCCCGTGTCGAGAATTTCTTCCCGGCGCGGGAGCTCCTGTCTTCCCCTGCGGGCGGGCGACGGGGGCGTATCGCCATCGACGCTCGTCTTCGCAGTTTACTATCCGCCTGTAGCGCTTCCGCGCTGTGCATACCGTTGCTTCGGCCGGGGCCCTTCCGTCGACTCTCGTCATTCTTTAGGCGCGGGTGCCGCGCTGCCGCGCGGTCGCGAAAAAAGCGCTGGGGTTGGCC
>OGOU01000785.1_pt1 | contig 26454 bp, 21 predicted proteins | sample 1552721 | NCBI WGS metagenome assembly OGOU01 (sample SAMEA2580176, study PRJEB22360) | human gut metagenome | biome: human gut; feature: human-associated habitat; material: faeces | place: Denmark | collected 2008/2010
GTGTCGCGCGGCGTCTGCCGTGTCGCCGACGGCCTGCTTGCCAAGATAGTAGAACGCAAAGCCATATCCTATGACAGCGACCACAACATCTGCTTCACCGACGAAAAAGGCGTCGAACAGCATCTTGAACCCTCAACGCCCGTGTCGATGAATCTCTGGGGCTTCGGACCCGACTACTTCAGATACAGCGAGCGCGAGTTTTGCCGCTTCCTTGACAAATACCTTAACGACAACGGACGCGAATTTTTCATACCCTCGGTCGTCGATAAATTGAGAGGCAATGGCGAAGCCAATGTCAAGGTGTTACATACGTCATCAAAGTGGTTCGGCGTCACCTATGCCGACGACCGCAGTGACGTCATAGCCAAACTGGCAGCGCTACACGCCGCCGGTGTCTATCCCGACGACATGTTCGGCAACGCAACAGAATAATGGAATTCAGGCTCGAAGCTACGTGCGCCGGAAGTCAGGCCCGTGCCGGTGTCATCAGCACCGACCACGGCACCATCGCCACGCCCATATTCATGCCCGTGGGGACAGCCGGCACTGTAAAAGGTGTCCATCAGCGCGAGTTGCGCGACGACGTAAAAGCTCAGATAATACTTGGCAACACCTATCACCTGTATCTGCGCCCCGGCATGGACATCATAGCCAAGGCCGGAGGCCTGCACCGGTTCAACGGCTGGGACCGGCCCATACTGACCGACAGCGGCGGCTTTCAGGTGTTCTCGCTCTCGGACCGCCGCAAGCTCACAGACGAAGGCGCCCACTTCCGCTCGCACATAGACGGCTCGCGGCACCTGTTCACGCCCGAAGGCGTTGTCGATATACAACGCACCATAGGTTCGGACATCATGATGGCCCTCGACGAGTGTCCTCCCGGCACCTCGGACTACGGCTACGCCCGCCGCTCGCTCGACCTGACACTCAGATGGATGCAGCGCGGCTGGAAACGCTTCAACGAGACATCGCCGCACTACGGTCACCGTCAGGCATGGTTCCCCATAGTCCAGGGCTGCGTCTACGAAGACCTGCGCCGCGAGTCGGCACAGCGCGTGGCCGAGCTTGGCGCCGACGGCAACGCCATAGGCGGACTGGCCGTCGGCGAGCCCACTCAGGCCATGTACGACATGATAGAGGTCGTCAACGAAATACTCCCCGCAGACCGTCCGCGATACCTGATGGGCGTCGGTACCCCGGTCAACATACTCGAAGCCATTGACCGTGGTGTAGACATGATGGACTGCGTCATGCCCACACGCAACGCACGCAACGGCATGCTTTTCACATGGCAGGGAACGATGAACATGCGCAACCGCAAATGGGCCGAGGACTTCGGCGAACTTGACCCGCAAGGTACGGCATATGTCGACCACGAATATTCCCGCGCGTATGTACGCCACCTTTTTGTCGCCGACGAGCTCCTTGCCCTGCAGATTGCATCGGTACACAACCTCGCGTTCTATCTCGACCTTGTGACACAGGCCCGCGCCCACATCGTCGCCGGAGACTTCCATGTCTGGAAAAACTCGGTGGTGCCCCTGCTGGGCCGGCGGCTGTAAAGCGACTCTAGCGCATATTGCTGAACCTTAAAAAACTGACCGGCATTGTTTAAGATACTCGACAGATACATCATACGCAAGTTTCTGGGCACATTCATCTTTGCCCTGATACTGCTGTTGGCAATCGTGATAATGTTCGACATCAACGAGAAGTTTGACGCCTTTATGAAAGCGCCGCTGCATGCCACACTCTTTGATTACTATCTTAACTTCATTCCCTACTTTGCCAACCAGTTCTCGCCGTTGTTCACCTTTATCGCCGTCATCTTCTTCACCTCGAAACTCGCCGACAACTCCGAAATCATAGCCATGCTGTCGACCGGACTCAGCTATCGGCGCTTTACCGTGCCATATCTGTTTTCGGCGCTTGTCATCGCCCTTTGCACACTGTTCTTGACATCGTACATCATACCGCCGGCCAACGTCAAGCGCATCGACTACACCAACACCTATGTCAAGAACAAGCGTGTCGACTACGGGTCTAACATCATGCTTATGGTGGCTCCGGGCGAAATTGCCTATATCAACCGATACGACAACATCACCAAGGTCGGCTCGCGCTTCACACTCGAAAAATTTGACAAAGACAAGCGCTTGGTTTCGCGTCTTACCGCACAGTCCGTCAAATGGGATACGCTGTACAACTGGACAGTTCAGGACTATGTTATCCGCGACTTCAAAGGCAATCGCGAGTTGATATCGCGCGGACAGAAACTTGATACGATAATTCCTTTCGAGCCCCGCGACTTTCTCATCTCGGCCAATGACCACGAGAAGCTGACCACGCCTCAGTTGCGTGCGTATGTCGAGCGTCAGCGCGAGCGCGGAGTGGGGTCTATACAGACCTTCGAAATCGAATACCACCGTCGCTATGCCATGACGGCCGCAGCCTTTATCCTCACCATCATAGGCATGAGTCTTTCGTCGCGCAAGGTCAAAGGCGGCATGGGCCTCAATATCGGTATAGGTCTTGTGCTTTCGTTCTCGTACATCATGTTTATGACTATCACGCAGACATTTGCGCAGAGCGACCTTACGTCGCCGATGGTTGCCATGTGGATACCCAACGCCGTTTTCCTCCTGATAGCCATCATTCTATATCGTAAAGCCTCGCGCTAAGTGTGCTCCCGGGACGAGGCGCTGAGGGGGTTCGATGACGCCGCGGGGATGCGACGGCATAGCCGCATTGCGCTGCAGTAGGAGGGTTTACAATGGCAGTGTTGCAATATCAAACGGCGACTATGGAGTCGTCGCCCCGGCTACCGCCCGGGGGTAGGACACGCAGTAGGCGCATGAAGTTGAAGTATGCGATAGCTCGGGGATGCGACTCTACAGTCGCATCAAGCTACAAGAGAGGGGGTTACAATGGCGGGTAGGAGTGTAAGTGTACGGCGGAACAGAAGTAAGTTACAAAGGTTTTGCAGTAGCAAACGGCGACTATGGAGTCGTCGCCCCGGCAGCCGCCCGTCGGGAATGTGACGGCATAGTTGCATTGCGCAGCAAGAGGAGGGTTTAAAAATGAAAAAGGAACCGTCTTGGACGATTCCTTTTATGTTGCTTTTTGTTACTTGCTTATTTCTGAGCAGCGGTGTCAACTTTGTTGGTGTCAACGGGAGCAACTGTTTCAGTTTCAGTAACAGTTGTTTCTTCAACAGTTTCAGTAGTAGCTGCAGTTGTATCGGTGGTGTCAGCTTTAGCTTTGTCGTTACCGTTACCACAAGAGAACATAGATACGCTGAAAGCAACAGCGAGAAGAAGAACTAACTTTTTCATTTTTGTTTTAAGATTAGATTGTGAATAAATTATTGTTTGCTTCAAAAACGTTACAAAGGTAGGGGTTATTTTTTTACTGCCAAAACAAATGCAAGAAAAAATGCGTTTTTTTACGCCTAATTAACAAGATTTAAACATTGCAGACGTTGTTTGTGTGGGCGTTTTTGGCTTGGGCATAAGCTTAAGATGGAGAGGTGGCGAAAGCTAAGCGCTTGTGAGTATTGAGGGCTAAGTGTCTTATATAAGACGTGTAACTGTCTGGGCAATATTTAAGTCTGATGAGTTGGCTGCCGGTCATATTGAGGGCCAAAAAGACAGGCCGTCATTGACGGCCTGTCTGATATGTCTTGAGGGCTTTAGAATCGTTGCGATTTGTTGCCCGTTGTCGCCTTATATAATAAGGTGAGGATTAGTTGAGGGCGCGTGAGAGGTTGAAGTTGGCAAACTCGAGGTCTTTGGCGGCTTTGGCGGCGAGTGTACTGTCGAGTTTGACGGCCTGACGGAGGTTGCTGTTGAGCATCTGTTCGTTGTTGGTGCGAGCACCGAGGATAGCCATCAGGTAGTATGTGGTTGCGTCGGGTTTGCTAATGCCGGCCAGGGTCTGTTTGGCTTTGGTGTAGTCTTTGGTGAGAATCTGAGCCAGGGCAGCGTTGTTGCTCTTGGTGTCGCCGAATGCGCGAGCGGCCTGAGCGTTTTCGCCGATTTTGAGGTAGTAGACACCGAGGGCGTCGTTGAGTTCGGCCTGACCTGCTGCCGAGCCAAAGTAGTTTTTAGCTGAAGTGTAGTTGCCGTTGAGCAGTTCCATAAGACCGAGGTTCATGCGGGGCTCTGAGCTTTGGGGTGCCAGCTGAGAGGCTTTGGCGAACGATGCGGAGGCTTCGGGATACTGTTTTGCGACATACTGAGTCATACCCAGGTCGTTCCATGTGCGGTAGTCTTCAGGGTAGAGTTCGGAAGCTTTTTTGTAGATAGCCATGCGCTGGTTGTTGTCGTCGGTGAGGGTAGCGCAGTAGAGAATTTCTTCGAGGCTGAGTTTGGAGGGGTCGGTTGCGAAGAGTTTTTTGATTTCGGCGTCGCTCTTGCCGATGACTTTAACAGAAGCTGTGATGCGCGAGTAGCGGAGCTGGGGCAGAATCTCGGTAGCAAGTTGCTCAAAGATGTTGGACATGTTGTGGATTTCCTGTTCACGCTGGTCGGGGTCCTGGAAGTTTTTGAGGACTTCGAGGATGAGGTCTTTGTCCTGGATGTTGGATTGCGAAACGAGGCGCTGGAAACCTTCCCAGTCTTCGGCGGTGAAGTTGGCGGTGAGGTTTTTGAACTCTGTTATCTTGTCTTCTTTGAGATTGGCGTTGATGAGGTCTGCGGTGCTGTTCTGACGTTTTTCGGCAAGCTGTTCGTTGAAGGCATATGTACCGTCGGGCGAGGCATAAGCCTGGATGTTGATTTCGTCGAGGTGGAGAGTGGAGTCACCGGCCGTAGCTGCGATTTGTTTGCGTAGTTCCTGCATGGCGTCGGTTTTGAGTTCTTCGGCGCGGATGTTGGCTTTGTTGATGAGGAACATGATGTCGGCGTTATATTTCTTGTCAATGCTGTGCTGGAAAGCGTCGGCGCCGAGAGCGGGATTAACGGTAGCAGCGTCGGCCATTGCGGCGGTAGCGATAACGCCGTTTGCAACCTTGACGCGGGGAAGGACATATTTTTTGTTGCCTTGAGTGACGGCGAAGTCAAGTTCGAGAGTTGACTGGGCCATTTCGGGATTGTAGACATAGACTGCGGGAACGGTGATGGTACCGCCGTATTCGTATGATACAACGGGGTTGTTGCCTCTGACTTTCTCGCCTTGGAAAGCATAGGGCTGTGCGGCAGACTCAGTGCCGTTGTAGACCAGGACGGGTGTGACGGTCAGGACGGCGTTTTTCTGGAAATACTTGGCGGGAAGCTTGCCGGTAACAGTGGCGGGGACTTTTTCGCCGACAACCTCGAGCGGGTTGGGGTTTGTGGAGAAATAGTCAGCGCTGAGCGGAGCGAGTTTCTTGCCGCAGGAGGACAAAAGCACAACAGAAGCGAGTGCGAATGTCAGACAAATTTTTTGTTTCATACGGATGAAATGGATTATATGTGTATTGTTAGGATTTTATGCCACAAAAATACGCTTTTATTGCGATATGGCGAAATAAAAATCATTAAAAAATCGCCCGAGGAGGAGGGGTCGGGCGATTTTTTTGCTAAGCTGAACGCTGCATATCATAGATGCGGCGTCTTGGCTTAGAGAGAATAGGATGGGTGATTACATCATGCCGCCCATGCCGCCCATTCCGGGAGCGGGCATTGCGGGAGCGTTTTCTTCTTTGACGTCGGCGATTACGCACTCGGTGGTGAGGAACATTCCGGCGATAGAAGCGGCGTTTTCGAGAGCGACGCGAGTAACTTTGGCGGGGTCGATAACGCCGGCGGCGTGGAGGTTTTCGTATTTGTCGGTGCGTGCGTTGTATCCGAAGTCGTCTTTGCCTTCGCGTACTTTCTGAACGACAACAGCGCCTTCGACACCGGCGTTTGCAGCAATCTGGCGGAGGGGTTCTTCGATGGCTCGGAGAACGATTTCGATACCGGTCTGCTCGTCATCGTTGGCGCCTTTGAGGGCAGCCAGTGTATCGAGAGCGCGGATATAAGCTACACCGCCGCCGGGGACTATGCCTTCGGCGATTGCGGCACGTGTTGCCGAAAGGGCGTCATCGACGCGGTCTTTCTTTTCTTTCATCTCGACTTCAGAGGGAGCGCCGATGTGTAGGACGGCGACACCGCCGGCCAGTTTGGCGAGGCGTTCCTGAAGTTTCTCGCGGTCGTAGTCGCTGGTAGTCTGGGCAATCTGGGCGCGAATCTGAGCGACGCGCGACGCGATGGCGTCTTTGGCGCCGGCACCGTTGACGATGGTTGTGTTTTCTTTGTTGACGGTGACTTTTTCGGCGCGTCCCAGGTCGTTGAGTGTGGCTGTGGCCAGCTGCATGCCTTTTTCTTCTGAGATAACAGTGCCACCGGTGAGGATGGCGATGTCTTCGAGCATCTCTTTGCGGCGGTCGCCGAATCCGGGAGCTTTGACGGCGCAGATTTTGAGCGAGCCGCGCAGACGGTTGACAACGAGTGTTGCGAGAGCTTCCTGGTCGACGTCTTCGGCGATTATGAGAAGAGGACGACCGCTCTGGGCGGTAGCTTCGAGGATGGGCAGCATGTCCTTGAGGTTGGAGATTTTCTTGTCATAGATGAGCAGATAGGGGCTGTCCATGACACATTCCATTTTCTCGGTGTCGGTAACGAAGTAGGGCGAGATGTATCCGCGGTCGAACTGCATGCCTTCGACGATGTCGATAGTTGTCTCGGTACCTTTGGCTTCGTCAACGGTGATGACGCCTTCTTTTTTGACCTTTTTCATGGCTTCGGCGATGAGGCGGCCGATTTTGTCGTCATTGTTGGCTGATACGCGGGCTACGTCTTCGATTTTCTTGAAGTCATCGCCTACGGGCTGAGCCATTTCTTTTATTTTGGCCACAACGGCTTCGACGGCTTTGTCGATGCCGCGTTTCAGGTCCATGGGGTTGGCGCCTGCTGTAACGTTTTTGAGGCCGACGTTGATGATGGCCTGGGCAAGAACTGTTGCTGTTGTTGTGCCGTCGCCGGCGTCGTCACCGGTTTTGGATGCGACTTCCTTGACAAGCTGAGCACCCATGTTCTGCATGGGTTCTTTGAGTTCGACTTCACGAGCTACAGTCACGCCGTCCTTGGTGATGTGGGGGGCGCCGAATTTCTTGTCGATGATGACGTTGCGTCCTTTGGGACCGAGTGTGACCTTGACGGCGTCGGCCAAAGTGTCGACGCCTTTTTTTAGCTCTTCGCGGGCTTCGTTATTGAATTTTATTTCTTTTGCCATTGTTGTGTATTTTTTATCTTGAGCCACGGGAGACGTCCGTGGCTGCGTTTTGCCTTAATATAGAGATTGAATTCGGGTAGGGGGGAGATGTGTCAGCCAATGATGGCGAGGACTTCGTTCTGGCGCATAATCAGAACTTTTTCTTTGTCGAGTTCGACTTCGGTTCCTGCGTATTTGCCGTAAAGGACGGTGTCGCCTTCTTTAAGTTCCATGGTTTCGTCTTTGGTGCCGGGGCCGACAGCCAGGACGGTGCCTTTGAGGGGTTTTTCTTTGGCAGAGTCAGGAATGATAATTCCGGCTACAGTTACTTCTTCGGCAGCGATAGGGCGTATGATTACGCGGTCTGCAAGAGGTTTGACGTTCATAATTTCAGATGTTTTTATGTTGTTGATTATTTGTTTAGTAATTGCGTGCCGTAGTGACGGCCCGACAGACATTACAGCACAGACCGTGCCAAAAACGGCTTATATGCCAAAATGTCAGTCATGCCAATCTTTCTCAGCTAAAGATACAACAAAGCACCTCGGGCATTTGTTTAGCCGATATTGTGCGCGGGCATATTACGTTTGGATAAGTCTTGCCTTGCGGCAAAAAAATGTTACTTTTGCACAAAAAGAAAAAATTTGCATATGTCAGATACCGATATAAAAGAGCGCATAGACACTTTGCGCGAACAGATAAACCTTCACAACCGGCTATATTACGTCGATAACAATCCGTCGATAAGCGACTATGACTATGACATGCTTGTCAAGGAACTTGAGCGGCTCGAAAAGGAGCATCCCGAGTATGATGACCCGCTGTCGCCTACTCACCGTGTGGGCTCGGACCTGAGCAAGGGTTTCGGACAAGTCGAGCATGTTTATGCCATGCTGTCGCTGGGTAACACATACTCGGTCGAGGAAGTTGACGAATGGGTGACGCGCACCAAGAAGGCGCTCGCCGGTCAGGAAGTCGACATCGTGGGCGAAATGAAGTTTGACGGCACGTCGATATCGCTCATCTACGAGCACGGACGGCTTGTGCGGGCCGTGACCCGGGGCGACGGTGTCCGAGGCGACGTAGTCACTGACAATGTCAAGACCATAAGGTCGATACCGCTGACGTTGCAAGGCTCGGGTTGGCCCGAAATGTTCGAAATACGCGGGGAGATATTGCTGCCCTGGAAAGCCTTCGAGCGTCTCAATGCCGAACGGGCCTTCAACGAAGAGCCATTGTTTGCCAATCCGCGCAACGCTGCCGCCGGGACTCTTAAGACACAGTCGCCGGCCGAGGTCGCACGACGCGGACTTGATGCCTATTTCTATTATCTACTTGGCGAGAATCTGCCCGGAACAACGCATTACGAGAACATGATGGCCGCGCGCAGCTGGGGGTTCAAGGTCTCGGATGCCATGACTGTTCTCCACGACATAGGCCAGGTTGACGCATATATCAAACACTGGGACACTGCGCGTAAAGAGCTGCCGGTGGCTACCGACGGCCTCGTTTTCAAGGTTAACTCGCTGCGTCAGCAGCTCAATCTGGGATATACCGCCAAGTCGCCGCGCTGGGCCATAGCCTATAAGTTCAAGGCCGAGCGTGCCGCATCCCGTCTGCGCTATGTGTCTTTCGATGTCGGCCGTATGGGCATAATCACGCCTGTGGCCAATCTCGAGCCTGTCCTGTTGTCCGGGACAGTTGTAAAACGGGCTTCGCTGCATAACGAAGACATAATGCGGTCGCTCGATATACACGAGGGTGATATGCTCTATGTCGAAAAAGGCGGCGAAATCATACCCAAGATTACCGGTGTCGAACTTGCCGACCGCCTGCCGGATGCACCTCCGGTCAAGTTTGTCAGTCATTGTCCGGCCTGTGGAACTGCTTTAGTGCGTGTCGAGGGCGAAGCCGCCTGGGTATGTCCCAACAAATGGGGCTGCCAACCGCAGATTACCGGTCGCGTCGAACACTTTGTGGGCCGACGTATGATGGATATCGACGGCATAGGTGAGGAAACTTCCGAAGTACTGTTTGCCACCGGTCTTGTCAAGAATATCTCCGACCTGTATGACCTTAAGCGCGAAGACCTTGTGGTACTCGACCGTTTTGGCGAACGATCGGCCGAGCGTATACTCGACGGACTCGAAGCCAGTCTCAAGGTGCCTTTTGACCGCGTGCTGTATGCGCTGTCGATTCCGTATGTCGGCGAGACGACTGCACGCAAAATTGCACGTACAGTGCGCTCGATCGACCGTCTGATGACCATGAGCCAGTCCGAGCTCGAAGCTATCGAAGACGTTGGCCCGCGCATAGCCGCGTCTATTGCCGATTATCTTGCCACCCCGGCCAACCGCGACATCATAGAACGTCTGCGGCGGGCAGGCGTGCAGATGGAACTCCCCGAAGAAAGCGACGAGGACCGCACCGACCGCCTTGCCGGAAAGTCGATAGTTATCAGCGGTGTCTTTGCAAAACATTCGCGCGATGAGTACAAAGCCTTGATTGAAAAGCACGGCGGCAAAAACGTCGGTTCTATTTCAAAGAAAACTGACTATGTCCTTGCCGGCGAAAACATGGGCCCGTCCAAGCTCGAAAAAGCACAGAAACTGGGGATACCTATCATTGACGAAGATACATTTATCAAAATGATTTCTGACTGAATGAGCGATTTACGGCCGAGTACGGGCTGTTCCTTCAGGATATGTGCAAAGGCTGATTATGTATCCGGGCAAAAATTTTTTGCCCCATGATGTAATTTTTGGCTTTTGTCTGCATCTAAAGAGATAAATTGCCAATCAATGTCAGCACATAGCGAAACCGAACAGAGATTTCTAAACGAAGTGGCACAGTATGACTCTGTCATACGGCGTTTGTGCTTCATGTATTCGACTCCGTCGGTGTCGTTCGATGACCTGTATCAGGAAACTATGGTAAACCTTTGGCGTGGATTCGGTAGTTTCAGAGGTGACAGCACCATGTATACCTGGATTTATCGCGTAACCATCAACTCATGCCTGAGTTGGCTTCGTCGTAACCATCGCTATGGCGCCACGACGTCGCTCGACGAGGCTATCGAACTTGTCCCCGACAATGGCGATGACGAGAGACGACGCGACCTCGCCGATATGTATCTGTTGATTTCGCGCCTTGACCCCCTTGAAAAAGCAATTGTAATGATGTGGCTCGACGAGAATTCATATGACGAGATTGCCGCTGTTACCGGCCTTAGCCGTGCCGCCGTGGCAACGCGTCTGCACCGAATAAAAACAAAGCTTATCGATGCCGAAAAACAAATGCATTGCTGAAACGAAAACTAAACCTTTGCAAGACCATGACATTAGACAGTCTTAAAAATAAATGGAAGTCTGCCACAGACACCCCCTCCGACCGTAGCGAGAATGTGCGGCGGGTCGCTGCCGAACTTGTCAGGATGGAACGCAGCCACAATGCCGCCGACTGGCTTTCGCGCCGTTATCTGCGCATGGGCATTTTGGCATTTATTGTTCCTGTAGTGCTTGTGCCGCTGAACAAAACCTTGGATATGTCACCCGTGGTGAACTGTATATATGTGCTGACCATGATAGTTTTAGGCATAGCCAATCTCTCGGTGTGGTATCGTCTGAAACATGCACGGGTATATGACCTCCCGGTGGTGGAAGCCGCACGCACGGTAATAGGTTTGCGGCGCTATGCTTTCCGTTGTCGCTTGTTCGGCGAGGTTATCGCCGTACCATGTCTGGTGATGCTGTTTATGGAGTTTGCCAGGGAAGATGCACTTCTGTGGGGCGGGATTACAGGCCTTGTCATTGGTCTTATTATTGCTATTATCAATGTAATGCGCAATCGCCGGGCTTTCCGCGAAATGGCTGCCCCGTTTGAGGACTGACTGTTCTGCTTTGCCCCGGAAGATAGCAGCCTCGTCCGGCTGTCAGATACTGAGGCTGAACGAGGCTGTCAGCGAACGGGGTATGGACGGACCGTAGATGTAGCCTGAGTCGCGGTCGGCACCACGGTCAAAGTCGCGCTGATAAGAATTGAAGATATTCATAACGCCTATCGATGCCGTAGCCGTCAGCGACGGCATGATGTGAAATTCGTAGCTGGTCTTGAAGTTGCAGTCGAAGAACGCCGGCGTTGTCACCGCGCAGTCTACCGTTGTTCCTGAACCGGCTATGTGCTGTACAAGCATGCTTCCGGTAAGTGTTCCTGAGAGCGAGAAGGACAGATGATGATTCAAAGCGTACGTACTTGTGAGATAGCCGTAAACGTCAGGTGTGCGGAACATCCGTTTCACTGACGGGACATCGGGATTGTCCGACCAGACTTCGGGTCGTTTGTAACGCGAGCGCTGCCAGGTGCATCCGGCCTGGATATCGAATCCGAAGGGAAAGACGGCGCGGGCTTCGACGTTGATGCCCGCTACGCGTGCTCCCGAGCAGTTGAAGCGTTCGAGAACATCGTTGCCGGCAGCGTCCTTTTCGTCGAGCTGGCGCAGGGCAAAAACATCACGCAGGTCGGTGTAAAATCCCTCGACAAGCAGATTGGTCTGCACTGAGCCGAAAGTGTGATACAGGTCGGCCGAAGCACTGAACGAGTTGCTCTTTTCGGGCTTCAGCCCCGGTGCGAGTACGGTTACCACGCGGTCGCCACCCACGATGGCTATATGGAAGTCCTCGTCATAGGCCTGGGGCGCACGGAATCCCGTCGAGTATGACAGCCTGAAATTGGCGTCGCGGCCCGCATTGTAACGTATGTTGGCACGTGGCGAAACAATGGCGCCGCTGACGAGCGAGTGTTTGTCGATGCGCGCTCCTACAAGGAATCCCCATCTGTCGTCCTTCCATTGGTTCTGGACATAGGCGCTGTATATGTTGACTTTTTGCAGAACGTCGTGGTCATAGCCCAATGTCACGTCGTGCAGGCGGTTGTAGTCGTATTCGATGCCGGCGATAAATTCGGCAGGCATGAAAAGCAGATGTTTGATATTGTGCGTCCACTGTGCTCCTGCGTTGACGACCAGGTCGGAGGTGCGTCCGTAGGCGTTGGGGTCCTGATGCGAGCCGTAGTAGCTTTTGCGCCGTGTCGACTGCGTGGCGGCGAATATCGATATGTGGTTGTCGCGTGCGCTGTCGTAAATGTCGTACGTAGCCTCGCCCGAATGGATGTCATGTTCGACCTGCTCGGCAATCATGGCCTGATGCGCCGGGACGTCGAGCTGGTCGCCCCCGCGGCGAAACTCGGCGGTGTTGTGGTATTCGACAGTGAGTTTTGTAAGTTCGGAAGTGCGCAGGAAGACGCGAGTGCCGAGCGTATGAGTCTTTAGCTTGGCAATTTCGGTGAAACCGTCGCCGTCGTGGTCATAGCCGTCGCGGTATCTGTTTTGGCCGTAAATCATAATGCCGGCTTTCCCCGAGGGCGTCACTAACGAAGCGTTGACCGTTGTGTTGTTGTCGAGAGCGCCGCTGATGCCAATCGAAGTCAGCGTATGCGACACGCGGGCCGAATTTTCGTGTGGGTCTTTGGTGATGATGTTGATTGTACCCCCTATGGCCGAAGATCCGAAGAGGGCCGACCCGCCGCCGCGCATGACCTCGATGCGGTCAATCATGTTTGACGGAATGTGTTCAAGGCCATAAACTCCTGCCAGCGCCGAGAAGATGGGCCGGGAGTTCATCAGAATCTGCGAGTAATGGCCGTCGAGACCGTTGATGCGCACCTGCGTGAAGCCGCAGTTCTGACAGTCGTTCTCGACGCGAACACCAGGCTGAAAATTCAGCCCGTCGGCAAGGGTGCAAGCGTTGACATTTAGTAGTGTGCGGGCGTTGACAACGTTGACAAGAGAGGGCGAATTGCGGCGTTTCTCCTCGCTCTTTGAGCCTGTGACGACAACCTGCTCGAGTTGGAAGGCATCAGGAACAAGGGCAAAATCGGCCGAGACCGTACGTCCGGGCTCAAGTGCGATTTTGCGCGACATAGTAGCATATCCGGTCATGGATACCTCGATGATGTATTGTCCCGGAGCGAGGCCGTCAATGCTGTATCGTCCGTTGTCGTCGGTCATGGCGCCTTTGGCCATATTGGCGACGTGTACCGAGGCATAGGCCAGAGGCTCGTTGTTATCGGCGTCGGTGACGGCGCCTTTTATTGTCTGTTGTGCGAATATGATGTTTTGAGCCAGCGCTGCAAGCAGCACTGCAATGAAAATACGTAGCATGAGATTGTATGTTGCTGCGTGACCGACCGGTACGTTCGCACGACCGGTCTGTCCGATAATGGTTGGAATAGTTGAGTGTAAAAAACGCTGTGTCGGTACAAACCGTCATCTCGGCGGCATGTACAGAAATTGTTTCAGGCCCGGACAGGAGGCGCCCGCAAGGCACTCTGCCGCAGTAATTCGATGTGGCCCACGAAAGGTTCGGGCACGATAATACGTGTCTGACAGCGATATGGGGCGAAAAATACATCAGGCTCGCTCGTTTGGTCCATGGACTGCACCATCAGGTTGGACAGCGAGATGATTTGTATCTGACTGGCCGAATGACTGTGCTGAGAACCCGGCAACATCGGGTGTGAGTGGACAATGGTATGACCATTGAGTGTATGGCTGTGCATGAACATGCTGTTTCCGCAATAGAAGTTTGCGAAAACAACCAGCATCAATATTGACATCAGCCGCATAAGGCGCTCGTTGGCTTTCATTGTCGAAAAAATCATGTTGTCAGGCCACAAAGTTAGTGCTTTTTCGTCGAACACAATTAAACTTTAACGCTAAAAGCAAAAATTACTTGGTGTAAACCCCACTGGGATGTACATGGAAATATCGGAGTATACTCCGGAGGAAAACTCAGGGAAGTCCAGTTCAATCCCTCTCCGCGATGCGCAGTGCAGAAAAAACTGTTGTCTGCCCAATGGAACATTGAAAGTCTGTGTGTGTGGGTTTTGCGTGGGGTATTTTGTTGTTTCGGACGAAAGTATTAAATTTGCATCTGTCATAATGCAATATGAAACGATGAATTTCAAAAACCGAAATAACAACAGCCACGGCTTCAAGATAGACTCCCCCGATAACAATGACCGTCAACACGGCCGTAATGCGACGTCCGAACCGCTTTCGCCCGAGCGTGCTCGCTTTCAGCACAACCTCAAGATAGTCAGGATGATGTGGCGCATCTTCGGCATCATGGTAGGCGTCGTCCTGTTGTTCTTCATACTTATATACAATGGCATTATCGGCTATATGCCCGAAGTCGAAGAACTTAAGAATCCCCATGACCAGTTTGCATCGGTAATATATACGGCCGACGGCGAAGAGATGGGCCGCTTTTTCAAGGATACCGGCAACCGTCTGTACGCCGACTATGACGAGATTTCGCAGCATGTTGTCGATGCCTTGGTGTCGACTGAAGACGAGCGCTTCGAAGAACACTCGGGCATTGATGTCAAAGCCCTTGGCCGCGCCATCATCAAGACCGTCATCCTGCGTCAGAAAAGTGCCGGCGGCGGCTCAACGATAACCCAGCAACTTGCCAAGCAACTGTATACACCTCCTACAAAGAATATCCTCAGCCGTGCTTTTCAAAAGCCCATCGAATGGATGATAGCCATCAAGCTCGAGCGCTATTACTCCAAAGAGGAAATCATCAAGATGTACCTTAATCAGTTCGACTTCCTGTACAATGCCGTGGGCATCAAATCCGCAGCTCAGGTCTACTTCAACAAAGAGGCGCGCAACCTACGTGTCGAGGAGGCTGCCATGCTTGTGGGGCTTGTCAAGAATCCCACATATTATAACCCCATGCGATATCCCGAGCGTGCCACCGAACGCCGCAATGTGGTCCTCGACCAGATGGTTAAAGCCGGCAAGCTCACGCAGGCCGAATGTGACTCGCTTTCAGCCCTTCCCTTGGGCCTTAATTTCCACCGTATGGACCATAAGGAGGGCATCGCGCCATATTTCCGCGAAGAGTTGCGCCGCGTGCTGACTGCCAAGAAACCTCAGCGCTCGGACTATCCCTCGTGGGACCAGCAGCGCTTTGTCGATGACTCCGTGGCATGGGCTACAAATCCGCTCTTTGGCTGGATTCAGAAAAATCCCAAGGCCGACGGCACATATTACGACCTGTATAACGACGGCCTGCGCATTTATACTACCATAGACTCGCGCATGCAGCACTACGCCGAAGAAGCTGTCGAGGAACACATGTCGCAGCTTCAGAAGCGCTTCAATGCCGAAAAAGGCCGTATGCCGTACAGTTCTAATCCCGCCGAACTTTCGTCGGCCGGCCGCGACAAGCTGATACGCAACGCCATGAGGCAGAGCGAGCGATATCGCGTGGCAAAGGCTGCCGGTAAGTCGGACAGCGAGATTGAGCGTGAGTTCCACACGCCTTTCGACATGACACTCTTCTCCTACGAAGGCCCTGTCGAGAAGACCATGACACCCTACGACTCCATACTATATGTCAAGTCGTTCCTGCGCACCGGCATGATGTCGATGGATCCGCGCACCGGGTATGTCAAGGCTTATGTCGGAGGACCCGACTACCGCTTCTTCCAGTATGATATGGTGTCGCGCGGACGCCGCCAGATAGGTTCGACAATCAAGCCCATTCTCTACACACTTGCCATGGAGGATGACTATACGCCCTGCTCGATGTTCTCGAATACCCCTCCGGTGTTCAAACTCAGCAATGGCCAGACATGGACACCTCGCGGCGGTCGTGGCGGCGGCATGATTGACCTGCGGCGCGCGCTTACGACATCGAACAACTATGTCTCGGCCCGCGTCCTCAACGAAGTCGGACCTACGCGCCTTGTCCAGCTAATGCACCGCATGGGCATCACCAATCAGTTGCCGGCCGTCATATCACTTTCGCTCGGTCCTTGCGAGGTCTCGGTGCGCGAAATGGTTGGCGCCTACTCGGCTTTCGCCAATAAAGGCATGCGTTCCGAGCCGATCTATGTCACCGCCATAACAGATAACAAAGGCAACGTCCTGGCACATTTCTCGCCCATACAGACCGAAGTCATCAGCGAAAAAGCATATTACCGCATCCTGTCCATGTTGCTTAATGTCGTGGACCACGGCACAGGTGCCCGTCTGCGTGGCGGCCCATATAATCTTACGGCTGAAATCGGCGGCAAGACAGGCACCACCAACTTCAATGCAGACGGCTGGTTTATGGGCTTCACCCCCGAACTTGTTACCGGTGTGTGGGTCGGCGGAGATGAACGCTATATACATTTCAACAGCACGGCCGACGGTCAGGGTGCCGAAATGGCACTGCCTATCTTTGGCCGCTTCATGAAGAAAATTTATTCGGACCGTAATCTGCAGATGAGTCAGGAAGCCAAGTTTACTTTCCCGCCTGACGTCAATCTCTGCGGCGGACTCTATGGCGACGGAGACGGAGACGGCGAAGACCAGCAAGTCGAGAACGTCTCGGTCGACGATGTATTCGACTGACGTCCCGCGGCCACATCGGCTGTCCATGATTGCCAAGGAGATGTGAACGCGGACCGTGCTTCCGAGCGGGCCTCTGCCGCCTGGATGTCAAGGCTGATTAAGCGTTGCATTTTATGCTTTTGGTCCGCAGTCGGTATGTATGAGGTTTGTTGTGAAAACTTTCGCCGCTCTACGGTGTTTTCTTTATAAAACACTAACAACTATTTAATGCTTAACTATCATGAAACGCTCTGATAAAGAATCGGAAGAATTCCGCAAATATCGTGAACAAATGCACGGCGAAGATGTGGAAGAACCCAAATCAGCCCCCGGCCATGCGATGCGTATCATTTTCACCATCTTTATGATTATTGTGTACATTGGCATGGGTATCCTGCTTGTGCTCCCGTCAAACTTCTTCGGATTTGACCCTCAGTTTGCCTGGGTAAGAATTACGGTCGGTATCCTGCTTATGATTTATGGCGTATGGCGCGCCTACCGTGCCTATGCCGGCATTGATACACGCCTCTGATTCTCGGGACATCGTCAGGATTTTACGGTACAGACAAGCCTGTGTCATTGGCGTGTCGCATTGGCGAACTCCCGACATCTTAGGCATCGATATGATAAATATGCTGCCCCTGAGCGATTTGGCGTCGCCCCGGGGCGCAGGCATATATTCAAGGCACAATGAAACCGTCAGGTATCAGTCCTTCCGGTTTGCCTGTTTTGCGGGCTACGCACTACTGCGGCAGAATGTTCATGAGAGGCAACTTTTCACTCTTGATAATATAGACTCACTCTTGATAATATAGACATAGAATATATCCTTAAAAAAATACAATAATGAAACTTAAAATCCGGTCAGCCATAGTTTGTGCCCTTGTGGCTTTGGTGTCGTTCACGTCGTGTACCGAGCGCAAGGTCTCGGTTTCGGCCACGGTATATTGTGACGATTCGTTCAAAAACATCATTCAGCAGGAAATCGATGTCTTTGAATACCGCCTTCCCAAGGACCATATTCTTGTTACATATGCGCCACAGAAAGAGGCTCTCGAAGCCCTGTTCAACCGCGAAGCTCAGGTTGTTGTTATCGGCCGCGACCTCACCAAAGCCGAAAAAGAAAAACTCGAAGCCATGAAACTGAAACCGCGCAGTCAGAAGATTGCCGTCGATGCCATAGCGCTTATTGTCAACAAAGAAAATCCTGTTGAGCAACTATCTATGAAAGAAATCTCCGAAATACTTGCCGGTGAGACACAACGTTGGAATCAGATTCAGCCCGACGCCCCGGACCGTCGTATTAATGTCATTCTTGACAACGAAGGCTCGTCGCTTGCATTCTACATGCGCGACTCGCTGTTGCATGGCAAGGCATTTGGCCCCAATGTGAGCGCCGTAGGCTCGGTTGGCAGCGTATTTGAAGCCGTGAAGAACGATGCCGCCAATATAGGTGTTATCGGTGTGACATGGCTCACTGCCAACCTCAGTCTCGACCATAGTGGTTCGGAACTTGACAGCTATCTCAAAAACGACACATCGGCAGTCAACGGCCAGGATATCAACGACCGGATGGACGCCGCCGAAGTTAAGACCATTGGCGTCATGCGCGACAGACTATATCCCTATCGTCCTTATCAGCAGTATATTTACAGCGGCGAATATCCGTTGACAAGACCCATATATCTTGTGACGACGTCATCGGCCGGTGTCCCGAGCCGCTTCTACGCCTTTGTCGGCGGTGTCGACGGTCAGCGTCTGATAATGCGCACGGGTGTCCTGCCGGCACGCGTACCCATTGACATCTATGAAATCAAGACCGCTGAGTAAAGCGCCTCGACGGCTCTATCGCTAACAAAATTAAAGGAAGCGAACGTAAACGAGTCGTGAACGTGTAAGAGCTTTAAGCCAACAAAAATAGAATCAAAGCCCCTGGTCCTAATCATATTTTTTCGATATCAGAAAGTCTAAGGAAATCCATCGTTATCCATATAAGAATCTATATTATAAAACTATTCGTGAACGATTGCAAAGAATAATCCTGCGTAGCGTCCGCCGAGGTACTGCTGCAGCATGATATATTTATAATCTCATGATATATTTAGAATCTAAGGTGTGGCCTTCCTGTCGTTTAACAAGTATTAACACCGACAAACGGCGTTTTATTCAAACTTTAAGGTTTTATTTTGTCTTATTATTAGTAACTTTACAGCCACAATTAATCCGCGTGTCGGCAATGTTTAGCCGCGCCGGGACAATAAACACAGACAAAAATTCGTTATTCCCGATAAAACATAAACTGCAAGTATAGTAGCATTGCCTTTGCGGCAAACTTTTGACAAAACGGTATTACCTGGAAGCAAGACTCCGAAAATACAGTAACATCTCCCTTCGATTACAAACAAGTTTTAGACTTATCAGCAATATGAAAAAGAAACTTCTATTTGCCTCGCTCCTGACAGCCTTCGCTCTGTCGGCATCTGCTCAGGGCTACAAAGACGGCATCGAGTATTACAAAGCCGGTCAGTACACTAACGCGCTCGAACTGCTCAACCGCAATCTCAACGATCCTTCGACCGACAAGTCGATGGCCAATTATTATCTCGGACAGGCAACCCTGGCCAAGAGCTTTATTGCCGCTAAAAACGACTCGACAGGCCGTACCCACTTCAACCCGCTTGCTGCCAAACAATACTTCGACGCCGGTGTAGCCGCCAACGCCGAAAACCCCTACAACTATGTCGGCCTTGGCGAAATTGAACTTTTCAACAAGAACAAAGGCGCAGCAGAAGACTACTTCAAAAAAGCCAAAAACCTGGCCAAGAAAAACTATTCGGTGCTCGTTGACATAGCACGCGCATACTACATGGTCGACCCCGTCGGCTACCGTCAGACGGTTGACAAATATCTGGCCGAAGTAGACAAAAAATCCAAATATCAGGAACCTTCGGCATTCATCCTTCGCGGCGACATCGAGTTTGACGAAGAGAAGTTTGCCGACGGCATCGCATCGTTCGAACAAGCCATCAACTTCGACCCCAATAACTCGGAAGGTTATGTCCGCTATGCCGACAGCTATTTTTATCACAATCCTCAGTTCGCTATCCAGAAACTTGAAGAGTATCTTGCCAAGAACCCCAATTCGGCTCTTGTACAGCGCGAACTTGCAAAAAAATATTACAGCAAAGGCGAGTATACAAAAGCTGCAAAACTGTACGGTGAATACATTCAGAATCCCAACCACTTCCCCGAAGACGAATCGCAGTACGCTCTGCTTGCTCTGTCGAACAAAGATTATGACACCGCTCTCAAATATGGCATCGCCAACTACAAAACCACAAAAGAGCTGAGCGACAAACTGACTCTGTCGCACGTAATCGTAGCCGCACTGCAGGCTCAGGGCAAAAACGCCGAAGCTCTTGCTTACGAAAAAGAATATTTTAACATGCCTGAAGCTCAGGAGTATATCCGCCCCTCCGACTATCAGATTTATGCCGACCTGCTTTCGGCAAACAACGATTCGACCGGTCTCAATGTTATCGTAGAAGGCATCAAGAAATTCCCCAATGATCCCTCGCTCTATTACGCGGCCAGCAAGGCTTCGTATGCTGCAAAAAATTATGCCGATGCAGGCGATTACCTTGAGAAAGCCCTCGAGAATACTCCCGAATTCAAAGCCAACAACTATTTCACATGCGCACAGTACTTCCAGTTTGCCGCAGACGAAGCATTGGAGGCCAATGACCCCGCAAAAGCTACCGAATATGCTAACAAAGCTGTTGACATGCTGGACAAAATCATCAACAACGGCAACGACAACTATCTGTACTACTACTACCGCGCCTTATCCAAGAACATGGCCAATAACAATCAGCTTACTGATTCATCGGTCGCTGACCTTGAGGCCACTGTCGCTCAGATGGACAAGAATCCTGAACTCGCAAATCCCGCAAATCCCAAAAACGAACTCAAACGTTACAGCGCCATTTACTCTAACCTTGTCAACTATTACAAGACCAGAGACAAAGAAAAATCAGAAGCAGCTTCGGCCAACCATAAACGTATCGCCGACCTGTTGGCTAAGTAATAAGACTTTATGCGGCTGCTGACTTTTGACCGGCCGTTAACGTTTAACAATACCGATGGATTCTTCATAGCCTCACGGCAATGAAGAATCTGTCGTTTTTCTACACCACGGTCTTCGGGAGTTTTCCCCGGAGTACAGAAATCATAATCGGTTTGGAAGCCTGCATGAAGTCGCTCAACGAAACTTTATGCGACAGAACATGATCTGTCTTGAGCGCTCGAGGTAAACAACCAACCGGGATGCCTGACTTAAACGTCGGGCAACGGTGACTGACTTGTGCGGCCGACTTGAGAGCCCGACTTTGAAAATATGTATTTTTTTTGAAAAATTTTTCATGCCGAACTGTCACAAATCGCATGCTTCTGCGTCTTAATAACAGAAAGCAACCAAGACAATGACACCTCTTGAATTCAAAAACAAGATAATTCCATGTTACGCCACGGCATATGCCACGGCAATGTCCATTGTCCGTAACAGCGAAGACGCTCGCGATATTGTTCAGGAGCTTTTTAGCCGTCTGTGGGAAGAACATTCCCGACTTGTCCTACCGCACTCCCCGCAGGCGTTCTGCGCCTTGGCGGCACGCAACGCAGCCATATCATGGTTACGCGCAAATCCTCCGGGCCGACTTGCCGTCATCGACGAGCATACGCCGCAGATTGTCGATGACGATGAATCAGCCCCACATGAAGACCTCCTCCCGGTCGCTCTGGCGGTCCTCGACGAAAAACGTCGCAAACTGATAAGCAAGAGTCTTCAAGGCTGCAGCAACACAGAACTCGCTGCGATGTTCGACACAAGCGAGGTCAACATCCGGGTAATGCTCAGCCGTACGCGACGCGCTTTACGCAACATTCTCCTCTCACTCCAAAAACAGCAACAATGACAATCAACGACGTACATACTATTCTCGATCGTTTCTACGACGGAACATCGACCCCGGCTGATATAGAGGCTCTTCGCCGATTTTTCGCCGAGACGACCGATATACCTGCCGAGCTTGCTCCTGATGCGGCTATTTTCAGAGGCTTTAACGATGTAGGTGACATACCTTCCGCCGAGCTTGTCCTCGGACGCGATTTGCTCGAAAAAGTCGACGTCGCCTCTCGGCGCCAGCGCCCATTACCCAAGGTACTTGTTTGGGCTACCGTTGCTGCCGCCGCTTGTGTCGCCGCCGTCCTGCTGATTAATCCGCCGACAGACAATACACTTGTCCGGCCTGCTTCAAACCAGCCTCGGATGCTTACCGCCAATGCCGTGATAGACACTGAGATAAGCGATACCACAGCAATGAACATCGACGCGCCGGAGCAAGCTGCTACACCCTCGACCGCCAACAAGGCGACATCGCGCCCTCCAGAGTCCCGGCCTATGGCTCCTCGCGAAGTAAGACATGCTGAAATTGCCGTTGACGACGGATTCGTCGAAATCAATGATTCGGCAACAGCCGTACGCTATATCGCCAAGGCTTACCGCAACATAGACCGTTCTGTGGCGGTTGTCAGCAACTCGGTCAGCGATGCCGACCGCAGTATTGACCGCTCGTCCAGATTTATAGCCTCAACGCTGAAAAATCTTTAGTTCCCCGTTAAGATACAATAGTCAATAAATTAAATGATAAATGAAATGAAAAAGCAATTATTTAAAATCTGTATCGCTGTCGCATTATTTCTGACAACGATTTCCTGTTCGGGGCAGAAATTCTTTGCTGATGTGCCGTCGGGCGAGGACATTACCAAAGTGATGATAGGCAAAGGTATGCTTCGTCTTGCCGGAGATGCATGTGACACTGAAATGCTTAAAGATAAAGGTATTTCGGATGCCATAAAGTCAATTGACCATCTCGAAATCATTACCTGCGAGAACAAGGGCAAAATCAAAGCGGTGCGCGAAGCCTGTCAGAAAACAGTGGATGCTTCGGGGTACGTTATTGTCACCGAAGTAGAGGATGGCGGAGATATCGTACACATTTACATGCCGGCCGAAGATACCGGTTCGATAGTCACCGCACTTATCCTTCTTGTCGAGGACAAAGACTGTGATGAATATACAGCTATTTATTTAAAAGGAAAAATCGACACATCGAAGCTCATCGAGTCGGGAATGAAAGATGATTCGTCCGACGATGACAAATCCAATGGCTGACAGTAAAATTCTATGGCCGACAACTATCTCGAACGAAAAATGGACGAACTCCGCCAGGGTAAAATACGTGGCGGAGTTCAGCGCATACGTCCATCGCTGACTTCGACCCCGGGCAAAGCCGTCTTTGACTTTCCTCCACGCCGTATTCTGATGCTTTGCAACCCATCGGAGTATGCTGCGATGATAGCCGGAATATTTGCCGACAAGGCCTCGCGCGTAGCAGTTTTCGGCGCAGGCCTCCCCGGGCCGGCCAACGCCGGCTCAATACGCTACACCCGGCTTGACCTTGCCGATGTAGCATTAGTGCAGACCGAAACAAAGGCCCTGCTAAAAGTATGGCGTGGCATCGACATCATAGTAAGTATCGATGCTCGTCCGGCGGCATTACAGGCGGCAACAGCATGTTGGCAGGGACACATGTCCACTTTCCCGCGGCTTACCGATTATCGTCCGCGCATAATTACCCTCGGATCGGTCATGCACGAGCATCCCGGTCAACCGTTCTCTTTCTTTGCAGTCGGCTGCGAGGGCCTGACTCCCCGCGATATTGCCTTCAAAGTGCTTTTTGCCTCCTTGCCTCAGGCGTCAGCTATTGACGAAGCTTTTTTATAGGAGAGGGTTCGATATATATTGTCCGACCGGTTCTGAGGGGGTGGGGGCACGCCGGACAGCCCGTCATCAGGGTGTGGTGAAGAATGAACGCTCGGCAACGATGTCTTTACCGGGAATTTTCTCGCCCATAACATCCATAAGCGTGTATATCAGGTCGGTTGTCCTGATGGAGTCGGCTGTCTGTGATGCTTTGGCTATACGGTTTGCGAGAGCGGGGTGTGCGCATTTGAATTTCTCGGTGAGATAGACGGTGAAAGGAATTTGCAGTCCGGCGATGCTGCTCTTATGGTCATAATTTCGTCCATGGCCCGCATAGTCAGGCGCTGAGTCGAAGATATCCTGACCATGGTCCGAAAGGTAAATGACTATTGCGTCCGTCGGGTCGTAAATCTTATATATCTCGGTAAGTATAAAGTCGTTATATAAAACGGAGTTGTCGTAGCCGGCAAGTATGAAACGATGATACTCGTCGCCGGTATAGTCATTGAGTGCAAACTTTTGCCACTTCTGAGGGTAGCGGGACTCATAGCCGACATGGCTTCCCATAAGGTGGATGACTGTGAGGGTTTTGCGTTTGGCTTGCAAATGACTCTTAATCAAAGGAAAGAGGCTTTGGTCGTACAGCGGATGTAACAATGTCGCTATATCCTGGGATGTGAATTGCCATTGATCGCACGAGTGTGCTATCTTTTGGACACTCATATCGAGTATGCCTTTGGACGGCTGGTTTGACAGCCAGACCGTTTGATATCCCCCTTTGCGCGCCGCCTCGATGAAAGTCAGTGAGCGATACCATTCTTTGCCACATTCTTCACCGTCCCAGACTCCGATAAGACGGCTCATGGCCGCTAAGGTGTATAGGGCAGGTGCCTGAGGGTTGGCAAAAACATAGAGCGAGCCATTATCGCGCAGCTTTACTTGTTCGGGCTGGGTAGCGACCTGATAACCGTAAAGCTGAGAGTGGGTGCGGGCATGAGACTCACCTATAATCACCACTATCTGAGTGGGGCTGTCTTTGCCTGCGATAGCGATTTCAGTGCCAGAGGGTTCTAATTCGTGCCCCGTATCCAAATGGCGCAGGGTGTATATTTTTAGTAATGGCGTGCAATTTACATGCTGTATCCCCGGCATGCTTATCGAGAAGATTGCGCTTGCAATAGCAAGGAGCAGAAATACAATACGACCTGTCCGACTGTCGATTCCTACCTTTTTGCGGCATGCTATTTTAACGACGTAATAGATTGCCGCAAATATGGCAACAAACACAACGATGCCCAAAATGACTGAACTGTTGATATAGCGGTCTATAAACTCGAGGGCCTCCCGCGCGTTGGTGGCTACGATTGCACATAAAGTTTCGGGCGTACACAATGTGTTATAGACAAGAAAGAAAGTAGCGTCTATGAGAAAATTTATGCTCAGGATTATACCCCAAAGCACCAACCAGATTACAGACATCCATCGCCGCAGTCGGTTCAGCCATTCGCCCGAAAGTACTATTGCATAGGCTGTGACGAAACTATCGCTGAATATCAGAACAAAGTTTATAAAATGCTTGTGGTCGGAGGGCCATACTCCGGCAAAAAAGACGATAGCAAGTACAACCGCTGTCATTGCAAAAAACAATGCCAGTAATGCGGCGTATTTATACACCGGGAAAGTTAAAGCGTACAGCACTCTGTGCCAAAGTCTATTGCCGGCGTGTTTGCCGGTTTTGTCCTGTCGGTGCATTTTAACTTTATTACCAAAGATTGAATCGATAGCCTATAGACGCTTCAATCGAAAATACGCTGCTCAGCAACTGGTGGTCCTTGTCGTAGATAAGACCTGTCTCGGCATTGCCTATGAGGCCTGCAAACCATGCGCGGTTGTTCCATATAACAGAGAGTTTTGCACGGTTATATAGCGAAAACGAATTGGCAATTTTGCCCGGGTCGTTGATATAGCCATGCTTAAGTCCAATCACGGGGGATTCGGTGACGCCAAGCAGCCAATGGCGAGCAAACACCCAGTTGTAACCGTAGCCCACGCATAATGAATAATTGTGATTCTTGGCCGAATATTTATATCCGGCAGCTGACCACGCAGGTGGCAAATTTTCGCGTATGTCGGTCGGAAGTTTCGAGAAATCAAAATTGAACTTCTGATTCCAATAGGAGAAACCGAAGTAGAACGACCCCTGACTTTTTTTTTGTATCTTGGAGTAGTTGAAAGCTGCCGCACGCGAGTAACGTTTGTTGTTGAGGATATAATACGTATCAAAACCGAAGATACTGGTATTTATGCCCGTAAACGGAATATTCAGGCGCGTTGGGTCATGCTTGGGCCCGAAATCATAAATTCGGGTTCCGACGTCGTTGGTTATCCAAAAAAAATTCGCACCGAACAGAGCACAATTGAAATTGAAATTGAAACGCTTGCGAGCATGGTCCGAACCGCCCAGATACTTGGACACGTTGACGTCATATCCAACTGACATGGCAAGATAGGTCAACCACAAACCGGTCGATGTACACCAGTCCGAGCGCATTTCCATGATATATTTGTCCGGGAGCGCAAAACGGTAGTTATCGACCCATGTCTCGGTCTTGATTTTGCCGTTGAATTTATATCCTGTCCCCTCGACATAAGCCGAATCGTAAGAGTTGAAAAACTTATCGCCCCAGCGATATACACCGATGCAGAACTTCGGAAATTTTCCCCATTCGGCAATCGAATCGAGCGCCAGCGAAAAAGCGCCGGCACGTTGAGGGATGGCTAAGGTGCAGAAAATCAGAGCCAATAGACAGGTTTTTCCGATATGTTGTCTCAGTATTTTTTTCAAAACTTATTTAGAGCTTGTTTAATAATAAATGTTAACGGCAGGGCTGCCAGTCGTCGAGCAGATTTGCGCCTGCGATGAGGGAGTTATGGGGTTCCATAACGA
>OGOU01000788.1_pt1 | contig 26358 bp, 21 predicted proteins | sample 1552721 | NCBI WGS metagenome assembly OGOU01 (sample SAMEA2580176, study PRJEB22360) | human gut metagenome | biome: human gut; feature: human-associated habitat; material: faeces | place: Denmark | collected 2008/2010
CGTGCAGATGTACGACGTGGTGCGCGTTAGTGAAAAAAAGCTGATCGGCGAGGTTATAGAGCTGCGCTCTGACCGCGCGAGCATACAGGTATATGAAGAAACGGGCGGCATAGGCCCGGGAGAGCCGGTTGAATCCACCGGCGCGCCGCTGAGCGTTGAGCTTGCGCCGGGGCTTATAGAATCGATATACGACGGCATACAGCGCCCCCTGAACGTTATACGCGAGCAGGCGGGAGACAGAATAAACCGCGGCATAAGCGTAAACGCCATTGACCACGAAAAGCTTTGGAACTTTGTTCCCGTGGCAAACGTGGGCGACGAAGTGAGCGCGGGCGACGTGCTGGGCACAGTGCAGGAAACAGAAGCCGTGCTCCATAAAATAATGGTGCCCAACGGCGTGAGCGGCAAGGTAACGTGGATATATTCGGGCGAAGCGAACGTGCTTGAGCCGATAGCCAAAATCGCAACCGATAAGGGCGAAATAGAGCTGCCCATGCTCCAGAAATGGCCCGTGCGCCGCGGCAGGCCCTATAAGGAAAAGCTTGCCCCCACGGAGCCGATGGTAACGGGCCAAAGGGTAATAGACACGCTGTTCCCCGTTGCAAAGGGCGGCGTGGCGGCGGTTCCCGGGCCGTTCGGCAGCGGAAAGACCGTTGTGCAGCATCAGCTTGCCAAGTGGGCGGAGGCCGATATTGTGGTTTATATCGGCTGCGGCGAGCGTGGCAATGAGATGACAGATGTTTTAAACGAATTTCCGGAGCTTAAAGACCCCCGCACAGGCAACTCGCTTATGGAACGAACAGTGCTTATTGCGAATACATCCGATATGCCGGTTGCGGCTCGTGAGGCTTCTATCTACACAGGTATTACCATTGCGGAATATTTCAGAGATATGGGCTACACCGTAGCTCTTATGGCGGATTCAACCTCAAGATGGGCGGAGGCGCTTCGTGAAATGTCAGGCCGTCTTGAAGAAATGCCCGGCGAGGAGGGTTACCCTGCATATCTCGGCAGCCGTCTTGCGCAGTTCTATGAACGTGCAGGCAGAGTAATTGTAAACGGCAGGGAGAATACGGAGGGCGCACTTTCGGTAATCGGTGCGGTATCACCTCCGGGCGGTGATATTTCGGAGCCTGTATCTCAGGCTACACTCAGAATCGTAAAGGTATTCTGGGGACTTGACGCAAACCTTGCATATAAAAGACATTTCCCTGCCATCAACTGGCTTACAAGCTATTCCTTATATACAGACCAGCTGGAAAAATGGTTTTCTGAGAATGCCGCTCCCGATTTTATGGAGCTGAGGGGCAGACTTCTTTCTTTGCTTCAGGACGAATCCGAGCTTCAGGAAATAGTAAACCTTGTAGGTATGGACGCTCTTTCCGCACCCGACCGATTAAAGCTTGAAACCTCCCGCTCAATTCGTGAGGATTATCTGCACCAAAACGCCTTTGACCCTGTGGACACATATACATCACTTAAAAAGCAGGTTCTCATGATGCGTGCAATAATAAGCTTCTATGACAAGGCGCTTGATGCTCTTGACAAGGGCGCAGACATTGAGCTGCTTGTGAATATGCCCGTCAGAGAGGCTATCGGCAGATATAAATATGTTGATGAAGCAAAGGTTGAAGAAGAGTTTTACACTATTGAGGCAAAGCTTGACAGTGATATTAAAGCTGTAATTGAAAGGAGTGACGACTGATGCCGAAGGAATATCGCACCATTCGAGAGGTTGCAGGCCCTTTGATGATGATTAGTGACGTAGAGGGTGTAACCTATGATGAGCTTGGTGAAATAGAGCTTCCAAACGGCGAGGTTCGCCGCTGTCAGGTGCTTGAAATTGACGGAAAAAACGCTCTGGTACAGCTTTTTGATTCTGCGGCAGGTATTAACCTCGCAGATTCAAAGGTTCGCTTTTTGGGCAGGTCTATGGAGCTTCCTGTATCTCCCGATATGCTTTCCCGTGTTTTTGACGGCTTGGGCAATCCTATTGATGACGGCCCCGCAATAATTCCCGAAAAGCGTATGGACATCAACGGTACGCCGATGAATCCAGCCGCACGAAACTATCCGCAGGAATTTATCCAGACCGGTATTTCCGCCATTGACGGACTTAACACGCTTGTAAGAGGGCAGAAGCTGCCGATTTTTTCGGCTTCGGGTTTGCCTCACGCACAGCTTGCAGCTCAGATTGCAAGACAGGCTGCTGTAAGGGGCAAAGACGAGCAGTTCGCCGTTGTTTTTGCCGCAATGGGAATTACCTTTGAAGAATCAGACTATTTTATTCAGTCGTTTAAGGAAACGGGAGCAATAGACAGAACGGTTATGTTCGTCAATCTTGCAAATGACCCTGCAATAGAGAGAATTGCAACGCCCAGAATGGCGCTTACCGCCGCAGAGTATCTTGCTTTTGATTTGGGTATGCATGTGCTTGTTATTATGACTGACATAACAAACTACGCCGACGCCCTGCGTGAGGTTTCAGCCGCACGAAAGGAAGTGCCGGGCAGACGAGGCTATCCCGGATATATGTACACAAACCTTGCCACCCTATATGAAAGAGCGGGCAGACTGAAGGGCAAGGAGGGCTCTATTACCCTTATTCCGATTCTGACTATGCCTGAGGATGATAAAACACACCCGATTCCCGACCTTACAGGCTACATTACCGAGGGACAGATTATTCTTTCCCGTGAGCTTTACAGAAAGGGCGTTACACCTCCGATTGATGTTTTGCCCTCGCTTTCCCGACTCAAGGACAAAGGCATAGGCCCCGACCGTACCCGTGAAGATCATGCCGCAACTATGAACCAGCTTTTTGCCGCCTATGCACGAGGCAAGGACGCAAGAGAGCTTATGGTGGTTCTCGGCGAGGCGGCGCTTACCGAGATGGATAAGAAGTATGCTGAATTTGCCGAAGCATTTGAAAAAGAATATGTTTCTCAGGGTTACAATGCAAACCGCTCCATTGAGGAAACCCTTGATATAGGCTGGAAGCTGCTGAAAATTCTTCCGAGAAGCGAATTAAAGCGTATTAAAGACGATATGCTCGACAAATATTACGGAAAAGAATAACTGCTTTGAGGGTGCTTATCAATGGCTATTATGAATGTTAATCCCACACGAATGCAGCTCACAAAGCTGAAAAAACAGCTTGCAACTGCCGTGCGTGGACATAAAATGTTAAAAGACAAGCGTGATGAGCTTATGCGCCGTTTTATTGACTTGGTTCAGGAGAACAAGCAGCTGCGTGACAGAATTGAGAGTGAAATCGCCGAGTGCAACTCACACTTTGTAAACGCAAGCGCCGTAATGTCAAAACAGGCTCTTGATGCGTCGCTTATGTCGCCTAAACAGCAGATAAGCGTTGAGGTCGGCTCAAAAAATGTTATGAGCGTAAATATTCCCCAATTTACCGTGTCAGCACGAACAGACGACAGGGGAGATATATTTCCGTACGGATTTGCGTTTACCTCTTTTGAGCTTGACGATGCTGTAATGTCGCTTAACGATATTCTCCCTGACCTCATTAGGCTTGCGGAGATTGAAAAAAGCTGTGAAATGCTGTCAGCCGAAATCGAAAAGACACGCCGCAGAGTAAACTCGCTTGAACACGTTATGATACCGAGGTATCAGGAAACAATAAAATATATTTCTATGAAGCTGGAGGAAAATGACCGCAGCAGCCGTACCAGACTGATGAAGGTCAAGGATATGCTGCTTGATAAGGCGCATAACTATTCCGGCAAGTATTAACAGAGGCTGCCTTTGCCTTTAATACAGCAGAGGCAGCTTTATTGTTTGCAGCTCTATTGAAATATCAATTTGATTATGGTATAATAAACGTATGAAAATTTGTTATATGAATAAAATTTCTGCTTGCGTTTATTATACAATTTTATATTGCCCGCTCAGTTTGCCGCTTTGCGGCAACGAGCGATGGCTGATTATACCATAAAAGACCTCGCTTTTATGGTATAATAATCTATGAATTGGGACATTATTCCGCAATTTTCGCATTTGTAGGAAAGGCACTCTTTCCTGAATAATACTATTGAGAAAAGGAGATATTACAGTGAATATTGAAATTTCTAAGGCAATTAAATACATTGGCGTTGACGATAAAACCATTGACCTTTTTGAAAGTCAGTACATAGTGCCAAACGGCATATCATACAATTCATATGTGATTCTTGATGAAAAGGTTTGCGTTCTCGATACAGTTGACAAGAGAAAAACCGATGAATGGGTTAAGAATCTCGAGCAGGCGCTTGAGGGAAGAACCCCTGATTATCTTGTTATTAATCATCTTGAGCCTGACCACTCATCAAATATTAAATTACTTGCCGAAAAATATCCTCAGATGAAGCTTGTAGGAAATGCTAAAACCTTTAATATGCTGCCGCAATTCTTTAACATTGACCTTACAGACAGAACTGTAGCCGTAAAAGAGGGCGATACATTAAGTCTCGGTGAGCATACACTTTCATTTTATATGGCGCCTATGGTTCATTGGCCAGAGGTTATGGTTACATATGAGAACAGTGAAAAGGTGCTATTTTCTGCCGATGGTTTCGGAAAGTTCGGCGCACTTGATACAGATGAGGATTGGGCCTGCGAAGCAAGAAGGTATTACTTCAATATTTGCGGCAAATACGGCGTTCAGGTACAGGCACTTCTTAAAAAGGCAGCGGCTCTTGACGTTAATACAATCTGTCCGCTCCACGGCCCGATTCTTTCGGAGAATCTTGATTATTATATTAACCTTTACGATATATGGAGTAAATACGAGCCTGAGGTTGACGGAGTATTTATTGCATATTGCTCAATTCACGGAAACACAGAGCAGGCTGCTCAAAAGCTTTATGAGATTTTAAAAGCTAAGACTGACAAGAAGATTGCAATTTCTGACCTTTCAAGAAGCGATATGGCTGAAAATATTGAAGATGCATTTAAATATTCAACTCTTGTTGTTGCTGCACCGTCATATGACGGCGGCGTATTCCCGATTATGAATGATTTTCTGCACCATCTCAAAATCAAGGGATTTAAAAACCGCAAGGTTGCAGTTATAGAGAACGGTTCCTGGGCACCGTGTGCTGCCAAGGCTATGCAGCCGTATTTTGACGAGATGAAGGGAATTGAGGTTTCTGATGTAAAGGTAACCATTCGTTCAGCAATGACTGCCGAGAATGAACAGCAGCTTGAAGCATTGGCTGACTCAATTTTATAATTTTTTAAATATTTATCGCCCTTATGGTGGCGGGTTTTATATCCGCATTGTTTTTCGGTGCTGATATTTTACTTTTTGTAAATAGCTTGAAAGAAGTCGGGCATATGAGTGTATGTCTATATAATAATGTCTGCCCTGCCTGAAGAAATGTACTCTCATTCCATTGAGTATAAAATTATTTTTTTATTTTGGCTTTTTGATTTATTTTGTTAAAATGTAATAAAATTGTAAATAAATAGTAGTTGTTTTGAGATTTTCAGTATGCTATAATTTATTTAAAGTAGTTATGTTCGGATAGTCGGATATATTCTTCTGAATTAAATTTATTGTATTTTTATAAGTAGGGTGATTTTATGAGATGTCCGTACTGTTCATATGAAGAAAGCAAGGTTGTTGACTCCCGTTCTGCTGACGACGGAGAAAGAATCCGCAGGAGGAGAGAGTGCCTGAAATGCGGCAGACGTTTTACAACCTATGAGATAATTGAAAATATTCCCCTCTATGTTGTTAAGCGTGACAAATCACGAGAGGTTTTTGACAGAAATAAGCTGACTGCCGGAATACTTCGTGCCTGTGAAAAACGCCCTGTTTCCATTGAGCAGGTTGAGGAGATGGTGAACACCATTGAAACGGCTGCACAGAGCGGTTTGGAGCGTGAAATTACCACTGAGCAGATTGGCGAGCTTGCTATGGAGCAGCTCAAAAAGGTAGATGAGGTTTCTTATGTGCGCTTTGCATCTGTTTATCGGCAGTTTAAGGATATAAATACATTTATGGAGGAGCTTAACAAGCTTCTCAGTGAAAAAAGCGATAAATAGTTTATTATTGTGAGCCTGATTAAAATAGTCAGGCTCATTTTTATTTAATGGGCAGGAATTTTTAAAAAAATTTGTAAAAAATACTAAAATACTATTTATTTTGCTGAGAAATAATGTTATAATAGTTATGTCCTTTTGGCTTTGGTGCCTTTGGGACTTACTGTTAAATGAAAGATGGTGATTATTTGTTAAAAAGAATATTTTCCGGTTTGCTTGCCTCAGCTATGCTGACAGGAACAGTTGTATGCCTGGCCGGTTGTTCAGATAATACTGAAACTCCAAATCAAAATAACCCGGGCAGTGTTTCAACTGAGTATGCTCATGCGGAAAATGTTAAGGACGGTACTATACTCCAGTGCTTCTCGTGGGATTTCAATACAATAAAGGAATCTATGGCTGACATTGCGGCTTCCGGTTATACCGCTTTGCAGACCTCTCCAATCAATGAATGTCTTGAGGGCGAGGACGGCGGAATGCAGCTTTACGGTCACGGTAAATGGTACTATCATTATCAGCCTACCGACTTTAAAATCGGAAATTATCAGCTCGGCACTCGTGACGAATTCAAGGCTATGTGTGAAGAAGCGGATAAATACGGTATTAAGGTTATTGTCGATGTTATCGCCAATCATACCACCCCCACAACAGGTGAAATCAGTCAGGATCTTATTGATGCAGGCGGCGGAAGTCTTGATACTCTGTATCATAAGAACAATGCTTATGACCTCAATGATTATTCAAGCAGACTTGCCTGTACCACCTACAAAATGGGAGGCTTGCCCGACATCAATACCGAGCGTACCTCGTTTCAGGATTACTTCATTGATTACATCAATGATTGTGTAGCCTGCGGTGCAGACGGCTTTAGATACGACACTGCAAAGCATATCGGTCTGCCCGACGACCCCAAGGAAGATGACGGTTTTACAAATAACTTCTGGGAGAGAGTCATTACAGAGGTTGATAATGCGGACAAGCTGTTTATATACGGCGAGGTGCTTCAGGGCAACAACGAAAGACTGGCTGATTACATTGACGCAATAGGCTGTACAACAGCAAGTACATACGGCGGCAAAATCAGAAGCGCTGTTACTAATAATGTCCTATCAAAGGGAACGGTGAGCGATTACTGGATTGGAGATGCTCCCGCCAATATAGTTACATGGGTTGAATCTCACGATAACTACATTAATGACGGCAACTGGTATAATATGACCAAGGAGCAGGTGCTTCTCGGCTGGGCAATAATTACTGCAAGAAAAGACGGCACTCCGCTGTTCTTTGACCGTCCGTACAACTCAAGCGTTGAAAACGAATGGGGTATGAACCGCATTGGTACAGCCGGAGATGATATGTACAAGGCTCAAAGTGTTAAGGCTGTAAACTTTTTCCGTACTGCAATGATAGGCGAGGAGGAAAACATTGTAAATCCCGATTCGGATTCAACTGCTGTTATGATTGAAAGAGGCACAAAGGGTGCTGTAATTGTAAATACTCAGAAAGCACTTAAGGCTGATTTTGAAACCAATCTTGCAGACGGAACCTATGTTGACCGTGTTGACGGAAAAACTGAATACACCGTAAAGAACGGCAAGCTGAGCTGTCAGACGGATATTCCCGAAAACAGTGTAGTAGTACTTTATAATGACGGTTATACCGAATATGAGGCGACAGCCGAGGTTGGTGTAGCTGAGGATACTGTATTTGAACTTGAAAAGGGAAGTACAGCAAGTGTTACGCTCACCTGCGCCAATACAGATAATGCCGAATACACGCTTAACGGCGGCAAGGCTGTTGCGTATAAAAACGGCGACAAGGTTTCGGTATCCGTACCTGAGGAAAGTGATAATGCGGTTCTTGTGCTCACTGCAAAAAATTCAAAGGGAGTAAAGACCTATGAAAAGGTTGTATTTTCTGTAGTGGAAAAATACTCTGTCGCAAGAGGCACAAAGGTTTACTTTGAAAAACCCGAGAGCTGGGACGAGCAGCTTTTTGCCTATGTCTATAATGATAAAATTTATGAAAACGATTCGTGGCCCGGAGTCGAAATGACAAAGGAAAACGACGGAAAGTACAGCTACACCCTTACAGAGGACTGGGAAACACCGTACATTATTTTTAATGACGGAGATTCTCCCGACAGTCAGCAGTACCCTGCTAACGAGGGACTCGTTGTAGAAGACGGCAAAACATATACTGTAGAATAAAATTGGAGGATATATATTATGAGCGAAATGAAAATGGAAGGCAGCAAGGTGCCTGCAGAGCAGATTTTTAATCCTGAGCTTAAAGAAGCAATAGTGAATATGCAGGAGGATAATTCAAAGCAGAATATCGACAAAATGATTGACGAGGTTGTTAAGGCGAAGTTCATTCTCCCTGCAAAGGTAATTCCTACAACTCAGGCAGTTACAGAAAACGGCAAGACCGTTATGAAGCAGGCTACACAGGTTCAGTTCAGACTTCTTGAAAACCAGAACAAGGAAAAATTCTTTGGCCTTTTCACCGATACCGAGGAGCTTTTTAAGTGGCAGGATACCAAGTCTGCTCAGAAGGTTGTAACAGATTTTGACAGCGTTTCCCAGATGGTTATGGACCCTAATTCAAATGTTTCGGGATTTGTAATCAACGCATTCGGCAAGAGTGTAACATTCCCGAAAAATATGATTATTTCAATCAAGCAGCAGAAGGATTTTAACACTCTCAACAAGGATTTATTCAAGCCCGGCGAGCAGATAAAGATTGGCGAGCCAAAGGATTATCCTATTGACCTTATGGCTGCTCTTATCAACCACTTCAGCTCAGAGCCAAATGTTAATCTGGCTTTCCTGAGAATGATGGAGCACAGTGATAAAAAGAGCTATCTTGTAGTAGTTGATTTTGTCGGCGATATGAAAAAGATTTTTGACGCAGTTAAAGAAGCTGCAAAACCGTACCTTAATGACGATATGGATATGCTGGTTATGCCGAGCACAATGGATATGGCTAGAAATGCCGTAAACGGTGTTGAGCCTTTCTACAAAAAAGAACAATAATTATTTTTAATTTACTGAAAGCTTCCGATAAATTCGGGAGCTTTCTTCTCTTAAAACCATAATAATCAGCATTTTTTACAACCAAATATACAATAATGTTTAGCTATATTGCCTATGTCATATTTTAGTGAAATATGTTATAATACTATATGTAAGAAATATTATATGCTGAGAACAATTGGACTAAACCTTGTCACGCATAATGTTAGGAAACTTACCAACGAATGATATTAAAAAAGAGGAGAAAGAAGTATGATTTATCGAAAAGATGCTTACAGTTGTGTTAGCGGAGGTGCAGAAAATGTTTGAGGTATCTGATGTTGTATCATATGGTACTAACGGGGTTTGTACCGTAACCGAGATTACAACCAAGAAAATTGACAAAACCAGTATTGAGTATTATGTGTTAAGTCCGCAGGGTACTACCTCGGCTAAGGTTTTTGTACCCGTAAAAAATGAAAAGCTTGTTGCAAAGATGAGAGCAATTCTTACCAAGGACGAGATTAACGAGCTTCTTGATAATATGCCTAAGGAAGAGGGGGAGTGGATTGCAAACAAGAATATCCGCTTTGAAACCTTTAAGAATATTATTTCAGAGGGAAAGTCCTCGGAGCTGCTTAAGCTTATCAGAACCTTAAAGCTGCACGAGAAGCAGCAGTTTAAAAGAGGAAAAAGGCTTCATGTGTCAGATGAGCGTTTCTTAAAAGAAGCCGAAAGAATGGTTCTGGGCGAATTTGCCTTTGTACTTAATGAAACTACCGACGATATACTAAACAGAATAGTAAACTGTGCATAAAAATTACACCTTTCACTTATTTTGAGTGAAAGGTGTTTTTTATATTTATATTTTTTTCTTTCTTATAACAGAGCCCTCGGGAATTTTTGCGTCGCATTTCATAGTGAGCCTCTGCATAGCGTGTGGAGCAGAGTCAACAGCATTTCCGTATTCATCTGTGAGTGAAATACACCCTACATTAAACGGAATACCGCTTGGAGGCAGAACATCGAGAGTATCGCCGACAAGAAATTTGTTTCTCTGAGTTATCTCAGCTGTATAGTCATCATTTGATTTTTCACACACGGCAACAACATCGTAGTGCCTAATATATCCGCCGTTTCCCGTAACCTGTCCCGGCTCTCTGCCAAAATAAAAACCTGTATTGTATTCACGGTGACTGATTTTATCAAGCTCTTCCTTTATCCAGGGTTCGAGAACATAGCTTTCGCCGTTAGCCATAAATCCGTCAACAGCGTGGCGGTAAGCATTGGTGGTTACTGCGGTGTAGTAGGCTGATTTTGCCCTGCCCTCAATTTTCAGGCTTGAAATCCCTGCTTTTACAAGCTCGGGAATGTGCTCAATCATACAAAGGTCCCTTGAGTTGTAAAGATAGGTGCCGTCAGAGTGCTCCTCAACAGGAAAATACTGACCTTCTCGGTTTTCTTCAAAAAGGTGATACTTCCAGCGGCAGGGCTGAGCGCAGTCGCCGTGGTTTGCATCTCTGCCCGTCATATAGCTTGAAATAAGGCATCTTCCTGAAAAAGAAACGCACATTGCACCGTGAACAAAGCACTCAATCTCAAGGTCTTTTGGAATTTTTGCCCTTATCTGCGCAATCTCATCAAGCGGAATTTCTCTTGCAAGCACAACCCTTGACGCTCCCATATTGTAAAGAACATTTGCAGTTGCGTAATTTGTAACTCCCGCCTGTGTTGAAATATGCCTTGCAACCTTAGGGGCGTATTTTTTTGCCGCCTCAAATACTCCTAAGTCGGCAATAATAAATGCGTCAACGCCACATTCCTGCGCAAAGCTCAGATAGTCGGGCAGATAATCAAGCTCATTATTTCTGGGTAAAGTGTTGCAGGTTACATACAGTTTTGCGCCCTTTGCGTGGGTTAGCTTGCAGGCTTTGCTAAGCTGGGTGTTGTCAAAGTTTTTTGACGCTGAACGCATACCAAACATTTTGCCTGCAAGGAATACTGCGTCCGCACCAAACGAAAGTGCAGAATTAAGGCATTCCATATCTCCTGCAGGGGCAAGAACCTCCGGACGTGTAATCATAGTAAAATCTCCTAATTATGAAATATTCTCAAGATTTGCGTTATGCTCATAGATTGTAGTCGCATAATATGCGTTGCCGTCCTTATCGTGGCAGAAGAAGTAGTAGTCGGTGTCCTTAGGATTAAGAGCGGCTATAATTGCATTCATACCGGGATTGCAGATAGGGCCGTCCGGAAGTCCCGGATGAGAGTAGGTGTCATATGAGCTTTCAAAGCTGTCACGAGCGCCCTCGGGAACATCTGCCTGAGTTCTGTACGGATAAAATTTTGTTGAGTCAAGTCCGAGATACTGCACGCCCATATCCTCATCTGCATTAAGACGGTTGTAGAGTATTGAAGAAATATAGTACATATCCTCTGTGTCGGCAGCCTCCGACTGAATGATTGAGGCTACAGTCATAACTTGATCAAGAGTATAGTCGCTTCTGTTTTCTTCAAGCATTTTTTCAATAGTAGTTACCTTATCATAGCCGCTTACGTCCTGCTTTTCGGTAAGACGGGAATCAAAGTTGTTGAGGAAACGGTAAATAACATTTTCGGCGTCCTCATTTTTATAGAAGGTGTATGTATCGGGATATAAATAGCCCTCAAGCTTGTAATAGCGGTCGTCGGGATTATTTATGTCCTTCAGGAATGAGTAGTCATCATCAAACTGGCTTGAGTTACACAGCTCAAGGAAATCGCCTTCATCGGCAAGCACACCGTTTTCTTTAAGAAGCTTTGCAACTTCAATAATATTTTTGCCCTCCGGTATGGTTACCTCAATGGTATCGGTACGGTTTGAGCCGCTTACAAGGAAGTTGATAATTGCCTCGTAATCCATATTTGTTCTGATGTCATATGTACCCTGTGTAAACTCATCGTCAGACTTTGTGAGCTTTGCAAACATTTTAAAATAATTTTTATCATCAATTATATTATTATCTTCAAGAACGGTTGCAACGGTATCGAGGGATGGATTTGCAGGGATTTCAATTTTAACATTTTTGTTTTCGGTACGGTTTATTGCGAGCATATCGTCAATGCCTGCAACACAAAACATACCTGCCATAGCGCCCACAATTAAAACCGAAACAATCCAGATTACTCTGAAAACTCTGCGGTTTCTCTTGTTTTTTGCTTTTGAAAGCTTTTTGTCGAGTTTCTTTTTCTTTTTCAGAGCGTGTTTAGAGTCCTTTGCCATTTGTGCTTTAACATCCTCGCCACTGTAGGAATTAAGCTCCTCCGGTTCGGAATTATCCGCCGCAGCAGGCTCGTCGTAATCATCACTTTGAATGTTCAACGTAAAGTTTTTTGCCTTTTGGCGGCGCTTTTCTTCAAGGCTCTCAATGTTTTTATCTTCGCTCACTTACATCATTCCTTTTCATAAAACATTTCGTGTGTTGCTTGTGAATTTTTCGGTTATTATAATGTCAACCGCTTTGTCATAAATGCCGTGCGGCAGCTTTTGCTCAATGCATCTTGAATAGCAAAGTCCGGCTGTGACGCCTTTAAATCGACTTAAAAATCTGTCGTAATAGCCTTTGCCAAAGCCAAGCCTGTATCCGTATAAATCAAAGCTTAATCCCGGAACAAGACAAAGTCCGGCTGAAAAATCGGTGATTTGCCTACAGACTGCGGGAACGGGTTCCATAATGGAATACTTGCCCCTTTTTAGCTGCTTCAGCGATGTAACGCAGTAGAAGTCCATAATTGGCTCATCCTGACGGCACTTTGGCAGAGCAAGAATTTTGCCGTCTGCAATGGCTTTTTCAAGAATGGGGAAGGTGTTGATTTCTATAGGCGTTGATACAAATGCAAACAGAAGCTCGCTTTCCTTATATTCATTGAGCTCAATGAATTTTTTAAAAAGTATTTCATCAAGCTTTTTTCTTGCGTCTATTGCATATTCATTTCTGATTTTTTTATGCTTTGTTCGGAGTAAAATTTTTTCCTCTTTAATATTTTTTACGGGCATTGCATATCTCCGCAGACTTTATCGGCAGCCTCATCAGACGCTGCAAGCTTTATAACAGCCTTTCCAAAAGAAATTGCACAGCCTGCGCCCTTGCCCGTAATTACAGTGCCGTCAACCTCAACAGCTGCGCCGGTATATACTGCGCCCTCAAGCTCGTTTTCAAAGCCGGGGAAGCAGGTCGCTTTTTTGCATTTAAGTATTCCGAGCCTGCCCAAAACTGATGGTGCAGCGCAGATTGCGGCTGTAATTTTGCCGTTTTCAAAGCAATATAAGGTTGTGTCTGTAACTATTTTTGATTTGCCGAGGTTTATGGTTCCGGGCATACCTCCGGGAAGAATAACGCCGTCGATATTATCAAGTGATATTTGCTCAGGCATTATGTCAGCCTTAACAGTAACGTTGTGCGAGCCTGTAACAAATTCGCCCGTAACTCCCACAGTCTTAACCTCAAGCTTTGCTCTGCGCATCATATCAAGGGGAGCAAGAGCCTCGGTTTCCTCAAACCCGTCTGCTAAAAATAAATAAAACATAGTGATACCCTTTCTTTTTTAACTTAATGTAATTCCTATATAAACATCCTTTAGTGCGGAAGCTTCGCTGTTGAGCGGTTTTACCATTCCGCTGCGGATTCTTTTTGAATTTTTAAATATGTTATTATGAGTCAAAACAAATTTCTCGGCACTTGTTTTGTCTATAATCTCATTTACAAGACTTTGAAAATAATTTTCTTTAAAATCAAAATAGAGCACATCGGCAATGCCGTTTTTCTCAGTAAACAAAGCAAAGTAATTTTCATTATAAACGGAATTTACGTTATACACGGCATAATACTGAGAGGCAAACCTTTTAAAGTCATCATTCCAAATCAGAACATTATCGTATATGCCGTTTATTTCTCCTAACGAAATTAATTCTTCCTTATTAAAGCTGCTGACATATGCGCTGTATTCTGCACGGTAGCCGAGCTTTGAATAATAGCTGTACAGGCTGTCGCTTGCAGGATATAAAAAGGAAAGCTTATCTCCTTTTTTTGCAGAGTCCGCAAGGGCAAATTCAATTAAGCGGCTCATTATTCCTCTTTTTTGAAAATTCGGATGGGTTGACGCTCCGCAAAGATAGTGCGCCTGCTGTCCGTTTATAAGTGTATTTATAAGATAAAGAGCAGAAACTATTTTATCGCTGTATTTTGCGACATAGGCTGTTTTCACCGAAAAGCAGCGGTCAAAAAATAAATCTGCCGCAAGCGGATTTTCTTCAAAGCAGCAAAGCCAAAGCTTTTTTAAAGAATTAATATCCGAAATATCGGGGTGACAAAAATCAATTTTCATAATCTCAATGTTGCATTATATCTTGTGAAAAGGATAATCGGATTGTAGGAAAGCTTTGCCCTTTTCAGTCCCTCAATTCCCATATCTTCCTCACGATTTATATATTTGTAAGAAGAAAGCGTTTTAGCAAATTCATTGTTTATCACAGCGTAAGCGCCGTCATATTCGCTCAATGCCTTTTCAAAGCAGGTGTCAAAGGCAATAGGGGAAATTTCAAGCCCTAAGGTCATTGCAACAGCCTTTTCGCCGACATACAAAATTCCGCCGCTCATTTTAAATTCTTCCAGATTATCAAGGGCTTCTCTGATTGCCTTTATTTCCTGATAATTCTCAATATCAATTTTGTTTTTTAAGCACCATTCAAGTGCCGCCTGAAAAGCGTCCTCTTTGTTTGAAGCATTAATTTTTTCAAATTTAAAATTCGGATAGGCATTTTTGAATTTAGAAATATGATTGCGTTTTGAGTGAAATTTCCTGCCCGAAAGATTAATCAAGTCCTCAGAAAGATAGATGTAGTCTTGACTTTCGGGTGTTAGCTTGTAATTGAATTTTTTCGGAAACATTGTTTCAAGCATTATTCTGTTGGCTTCGCTAAGCATAATTAAATCAGGCTTTCCGCCACGCTCTTTTGCATCGTCAAAAATTGCCTCTACAGCAGCTTTGATATTTTCGCCCTGCGGAATATAATAGCCTTGCACACTGCCGTTATCGTTAAATAAAGCTTTGATAAGACAGCTATTGCTGAACGCAAATTTGATATTGTACTCATTTCTCCATAGGTATGCACTTACTGCATTATTATCGAGTGAAATGCACTCGGGATTGTTATAATATTTTTGAATTTTTTTAATATCGGATTTTTCGATAAGCTTAAAGTTTAGCATAGATTATCTATTTCAGCCGCCTTTTCTATTTCAGCCTGTATAATCTCAATAGGCTTGATTTTTCCGTCTTTACAGCAGTTAATTACAGTCCAACCGCATTTTTTTGCGGCGTACAGTGCAGATTTTCTGCATTCAAGTAAAAAAGAAAAATTCTTTTCATGCAAATCCTTCTTGCTGTCGTCACCCTCATAACGCTTTTTTATCAGAATTTGGGAAATCTCAGGTTCAACATCAAGATAAATAACCTTATCGGGCTTTGGCAGGGCAAGCTTGTTGTATTCAAAATCCTCCTGCCACTTAATAAAGCTGTCCCATTCTTCCTGCTTTAGCTTAGACATCTGATAAATAATATTTGAGGTTGCATATCTGTCGCTCAGTATAAACGAGTTGTTTTTGTAATCGTCTTTCCAGAATTGCAGATAGCTTGCCGCTCTGTCAACCGCATAGAATGATGAAGCCGTATATGCGTTTACGTCATTAGGATTGCTGCCGAACACGCCGCCGAGATACATTTTTACAAGCGACGAGCTTGGGTTTGAATAATCGGGAAATTCAAGCTTTGTAACAGTCTTTCCCAATGAAGTAATTTTCTCTGCGAGAATTTTAGTCTGGGTAGCCTTGCCGCTTCCGTCAAGACCTTCTATAACAATAAATTTTGCACTCATAATTAAATTTCCTTTTTATTATTCCGAATAAGCAATAAATATATTATTCTCTGCCGTATTTTTTGCGAACCTCTTTCATTTTGCCGCAGGACATTTTACCCTCGGGACAGGGGCCGAACAGACAGGACGGGCCGCAGTTTTTAAATAAATGAGGAGCAACCTCCAGACATTGCATAAGCATTTGCTCGGCAACATCTCGTATTTCCCACTGTGCACGGTTGCAGCAGCGGTGTGCAAAAAAATTTGACAGACTTCTTGCGTTAAATGTACAGATAATTTTTGTTGTAGAGGCATTTGGAAGAATAAACCTTGCGTCTTCATTTGCCTTTTTTACAAATGCATTATAGCCTGCCTTGTTTTCGGCTTTGTAGCTTTCAATAATTTCTTCGTCACTGCCGTCGGTATTGCCGGTTGCCTCTCTTATGTATCCGGCTACAAGGGCGTTGCGCACCTCGCTGTAAGCCTGCGACTGCATTTTTATAACCTTATTGTATGCGGCAAGCGCCTTTTCGTTTTTTTGAATTTCGGGCGGAGTTACAAAGTCAAATTTAGTGCCGTCAACATATCTCTGCGACTGCTGACTGTATGAAGCAATCCTGTGCCTTACAAGCTGATGTGAGCAGGCTCTCGAAATTCCTTCAATGCCAAAGGTAAATGAAGCGTGTTCAAACGGACTTCCGTGACCGAGATTTGACAGCATATCAATGAAATCTGTTGCTTTTTCCTCTGTAAGCCCCTCTTTTATATTGGAAATTTCAGATGGAGAATAGCAGAGCTTAGCCGCCATTGCAACTGTCATTTCAGGATTTGGTGTATAAGAAAGTAAAGTGACTTTTGCACTCAAAAAAATCGCCCCCAATGCATATATACAGTTATTATATCATTTTAAGTCAAAATATGCAATATAATTAAAGCGATTGATTGCAAGCAGGGACAGGAAAATTTACCGAAAAAATATTCCCGGATATGTAATAAATTTAAGGCATTGCTATTGACAATATCCCAAAATAGATTTATAATTCTACTGAATAAACGGCAGAAAAGCGTGCCGTTTTGATTTAACTTTATATGCAATCGGCAATGACGGGATTAACTGTATTTGTTTCTTTTCAGAGAGAAGTCGGGCGGTGAAAGACTTTGAGAAAATTTACAGTGTGCTGCCCCCGAGCCCTGTGTGACTAAGCACAGCGTATATCTGCGTTAAGGATATGTAATCGCAAGATTACTCAAAGAGGGCGCTTTGCGTCAATTTGGGTGGTACCGCAGGAATTATTATCCTGTCCCATTTTTGTGGGGCAGGATTTTATTTTGCAATTTCTAAAGAATTTAAGGAGAGATTTTATGGAATGGACCGGACTTAACGAGCTTCGTGAAAAGTATCTTTCATTTTTTGAGAGCAAGGGTCATTTAAGACTTCCGAGCTTTTCACTTGTGCCAAAGGACGACAACAGCCTGCTGCTCATAAACAGCGGTATGGCTCCGATGAAAAAATATTTTACCGGTGAGGTAACACCTCCGAGAAAGCGTGTTACAACCTGCCAGAAGTGTATTCGTACTCCCGATATTGAAAGAGTAGGCATAACTGCCCGCCACGGTACATATTTTGAAATGCTGGGCAACTTCTCTTTCGGCGACTATTTTAAGCACGAGGCTACAGCCTGGGCTTGGGAATTTTTTACAAAGGTTCTTGAAATGCCTGTTGACAAGCTCTATGTTTCCATTTATGAAAACGATGACGAGGCATACAAAATCTGGACAGAGGAAATCGGCGTTGAGCCTTCACATATGGTAAGACTCGGCAAGGAAGATAATTTCTGGGAGCACGGCTCAGGCCCATGCGGCCCATGCTCTGAAATTTACTTTGACCGTGGCGACGAAAAGGGCTGCGGCAAGCCTGACTGCCATGTAGGCTGTGAGTGCGACCGTTTTGTTGAGGTATGGAATATTGTATTCTCTCAGTTTGAAAATGACGGCAACGGCAACTACACTCCGCTTGCACATCCTAACATTGATACAGGTATGGGACTTGAAAGACTTGCCTGTGTAATGCAGGGAGTTGATAATCTTTTCCTCGTTGATACGGTTCAGAATATTATGAAGAAAATTTCTGAAATTACCGGTGTAAACTACGGCGATGACGAGAAAAATGATATTTCTCTGCGTGTAATTACCGACCATATCCGCAGCACAACTTTTATGATTGGCGACGGTGTGCTTCCGTCAAACGAGGGCAAGGGATATGTTCTCCGCCGTTTGCTCAGACGTGCTTCCCGTCACGGCAGACTCTTAGGCTACAAGGACGCATTCTTATATAAGGTATGCGAAACAGTAATTAAAGAAAACGAAACAGCATATCCTGAATTAAGAGAAAAGCAGGACTTCATTACCAAAATAATCAGAGTTGAGGAAGAAAGCTTCCAGAAAACCATTGATCAGGGCTTTAAGATGCTTCAGGGCATTGTTGACGAACAGGATATTAATATGCTCAGCGGCGAGCAGGCATTTAAGCTTAACGATACCTACGGCTTCCCGATTGATCTTACAAGAGAAATTTTGGCTGAGAAAGGCATAGATGTTGACGTTGACCGCTTTTATGAGCTTTTGAAGGAACAAAAGCAGCGTTCAAGAGATGCCAGAAAGAAGGAGGATACAGACGCTTGGATTTCTGATTCTACTGACCTTTCCGATATTTCAAAAACAGAGTTTTGCGGCTATGAAGACCTTAACATCGGCTGTAAGGTATTGGCTATTGTTAAGGACGGAGTCAGAGTTGAGAGCGTAGGAGAAAACGAATCTGCTATTGTTGTACTTGACAGAACTCCTTTCTATGCTGAAAGCGGCGGACAGGTCGGCGACACAGGCGTTATGGAATCAGGCAGCCTTGAGGTTGATGTTGACAATACAACAAAAGACGCTTCAGGTGTATTCCTTCACACCTGCGCTGTTAAGAGCGGCACTCTCAGGGTTGGCACCGAACTTCGTGCAATCGTTGATTTTGACAGACGTGCAAACATTATGCGTAATCATACAGCGGCTCACCTTTTACAGGCTGCGCTCAGAGAGGTGCTCGGCAATCACGTTCATCAGGCGGGACAGCTTGTAACTGATAAGGCGGTTCGCTTTGACTTTACCCACTTTGAGGCTTTAAGTGATGGGGAGCTAAAAAAGGTTGAGGATCTTGTTAACAAGAAGATACTTGATTCTATTCCTGTTGTAACAAAGGAAATGCCTATTGAGGAGGCTAAAAAGCTCGGCGCTATGGCTTTATTCGGTGAGAAATACGGCGATGTCGTAAGAGTTGTCAGCATTGACGATTTCTCGGTTGAGTTCTGCGGCGGTACTCACGCAAATAATACCTCAAGCATTGGCTTGCTGAGAATACAGCAGGAAGGCTCTGTTGCTTCAGGCGTAAGAAGAATTGAGGCTGTTACAGGTATCGGCGTTCTTAAATATATGAACGACGTACGCCAGACAGTGAAAAATGTTTGTGAAACACTCAAAATTTCAAACGTAAAGGCTCTTTCAGACGGTGCAGAGAAGATTGCAAACCTGCTGCACGAACAGCAGAAAGAAATTGCTGAGCTTAACTCAAAGCTTGCGGCTATGCAGATAGACAACCTTTTTGTAAAGTCTGAAATAGAAAACGGCGTAAGAATTATTGTATCTAAAATTGAAAAATCAAATGCAGACACACTTCGTGCAATGTGCGAGAGAGCAAGAGATGTAGCTCCGCTTTCCGTAGTTGTACTTGCTTGTGAAAATGACGGCAAGGTTACATTCGCTGCTTCCTGCGGTAAAGACGCAAAGGCTCTCGGCGTGAATGCAGGCAAGCTTGTTAAGGCTGTTGCCCAGGCAGCAGGCGGAAACGGCGGCGGTAAGCCTGACCTTGCAATGGCAGGCGCAAAGAATCCTGAAAAGATTAATGACGCCCTTGCTATAGTAAAGGAAACTGTATTTGATATGATTAAGGCATAAGTATTGCAAATTCAATATAATTTGATTTTTTTGTCATAATGATTGTAGTATATTGTAACAGTTGTTTAGAGTAGCTAAAAAACTTCAGGTAAAATTGTACAACTAATCAGAAATAAAAAAGAATCAAAGTATTGAAGTTTTGTAATATTTGATGTATAATTAGACCAATGGAATTGCTTATTCCTAAAGAAAAAGAACAATGGAGGAGATTTAATATGTTCAAAAAAGTAATGAGCCTTGCTCTTGCTTCAACATTAGTGCTTTCAGCCGGCGCATTCGCAGCAAGCGCTGCTGAGGCAGAGGAAGCTGTAGCAGCAAATGACGAGTCTGTAGTATCAGCTGATGATTCTTCAGCAGTAGCAGCAGATGACGAGTCATCGGTAGGCGCAAATCCAACAATTTATTTTGATACCAAGAGTGCAGGTTGGAATAATTTCAAGACTGTTTTCTGTCATGTTTGGAGAGCAGACGGTACAGGCACTTGGCCGGGCTGGCAGTTAAGACCTGAGCGTTGTACAGATGAAGGCAACGGTATCTATGCTTATGATTTAACAAAGACCAAAAATGACATCAAGACTTCAGACGGTAAACTTTATTGTGTAATTTTCAGTGCTGATACAGGCGTTCAGACATATGATACTATTATGAGCGGTAAGTGCATCGGTGACACACTTTATTGTAAGTCACAGGAGCAGATTGAAAACCCTGTAGATAACAACAAGAAATGCTATCTTGCAGAGTGGAAGAACAACCCTGACTGCGGTCCTCAGAAGGTTATAAACTCAAGCGGCGGTATTTTCGGTACAGCTCTTGCTGAGGGTACTACAGATGTAACTCTTATGGCTGACTACCTCATCAAGTATGTTTCAGAAGACGGTGTAGCTGACACAGGTAAGACAGATAAAACTCAGGATCTTATTAATCAGCTTAAGATTAGCCCGGTTGATGTTATGGCTAATGTAAAGTATAAGAATGCAGAAGCTGTTTCTGCAGGCACATTAAAGAAGGAAGCTGCTGACAAGAAGAATGCTACTATAGAAGGTATCCTTGCTAACTGCACAGACCCAACAAACAACGGTCAGAAGGTTGACAAAGATCAGCTTGATAAGACTGAGGCTAAGAATGACGCTGACAAATCAGGCTCAAGCTCAAACGGCGGTTCTTCAAGCTCAGGCGACAACAACAGCAACTCTTCAAGCTCAAACGGCAGTTCTTCATCAGGCTCTAACTCAGTACAGTCAGGTCAGGAAACAACAATTTTCTTCGTATTTGGCGGTGTAATGCTTACAGCAGCCGGTGTAATGTTCCTCGTTAGAAGAAGAGAAGACTGATTTATCTTTAAGATAATAGTCTGAATTTAATACTTAAGCAATCGCTCCGCAGAGAAATCTGCGGAGCTTTTTGTGCTTGCTGATAATTATGTTTAAAAAGGTATTAATCTTGGTTTTCAGTTCCATCTTTCACCGCAAAATATGCAGGGCGTTATTCTTGGTCTTATTATATCCTGATTACAGAATTTAAAATCACAATATGCTTTTTAATGAATTTAACTATTAATATACAAAAGCAAGCGACAGCTCAATGAAATGCACCTGAAATTCAGTATGTTTTAGCTGCATATCATATTGCTGTCGCTTGTAAGTTTTTCGTTAATTTTTTGTTTTAGATTTACCTCACCGTTTATGGGGAGGTTAAAAATCAATTATCGTTTTCGGCTATCATTATCTGTAGTTGGGTAACATCGTTTACACTAATTTTACCGTCAGCGTTCGTGTCGGCATTAAGCTTTTGAACGGCTGAAAGTGAGGTGCTTCCTGAAATACTGAGCTGTAATTCGGTTGCGTCAATCACATCAAGCTTGCTGTTTAAGTCAATATCTCCGAGCATTGTAACAGAAACCTCGGTTTTATTTGTTACCGCTTTAATTACAAATGTGCCGCCTAATTCATCCTGATTTTCGGCTTTGTACCAATCAAGAGCATCAATCATTTCTCCGTTTTTGTAAATAAAGCTTTCTCCTCTGACGGTTTCATTATAAAAAGCGTAAGTGCCGTTTGATTTTTTCAGCCATTCGCCAACGCCGATGGAGTTATTGTCGCTTTCTTCGGTCTTGCTGACTTTAACAGCTATTGCGCCGTAATTAATAGGCAAATCAAAATCATTGGTATCTATATTAATGTATCCGTTATATGGAATTGTTCCGCTTTCCAGAAATGTCCATTCGCTTTCGTCTGCGGTCGGAATTTTGTTGTCGGCAGGAACATAATAAATTTCGTAGTCGGAGCCTTTTGAGGATGATTCAAAAATTACCGAGTCAAGCTTGTTATAGCCTTCCGAAAAATTGAAAAGGTTAAGATATGTTACGCTGTCATCGCTGAGGTATTTAAATTCATAGGTTGAACCGTAAATTTCATTTTGCATCAGCTTAACATCGTCGGTGATTTTTTTCACATCTTCTATCGCAAAATTATATTTATATGTGTCGCTGAAAAGGAAGGCGTCCTCATATGAAATCCAAAAGTATCCGTGCAGGGAATTATAATCTCCCCAACTGTTTTTTACAAGCCATGCACCATCATTTTCGGGAAGGACTCCGTTTATTTCCTTGAAATTCTCCCTTGTGTAATTATCGTCCCAGCCGACTATGGCAACGGCATGGCCTACGCTTTTTGGTGAGCCGGGAGGACAAAAATATGCTGTTCTGTCAGCGTTTTCGTAATTGTTGTTATGTGAAAATGCAGCGTAAATTGAACCATTGTCAATAATCTCCGACTTAATTTCATCCGGTGTGAAGCCATCAAGATATTTTATTGCTGTTGTTCCGTAATGTACAAGATTGGTTGTGTCGGTGTCGGGGGTGTATATTTCGGAGAGATTTTCGTAGTCGCTCTCCTCAATGCCGCCCTGCCAGGAGCTTAAGTAGCCAAGTGTAGTAAAGGCGTAGGCTTCTGAAAGAATATTTCGCTGCCAACCCTTGCCGTTGAGCTTTGTGGTTGCCCACAAATTCATATGCTCGGCGGAAAGGCTGTTTACAGAGTAGCCCATTTTCATAATCTTTGTTTCCAGAACAGAAAGCGAAGAATATGTCCAGCAGTCATTATATTTCTGCTTTTTTACAGGATTTACAATATTCAAATCAAGTGAGCTGTACGAAGTCGGAATATCTTTATTTGTATCCTTACTTTCAGAATCATTCGCCTGACTCTTAGTTGAAACCTTTGTGTTTTCATCAATTTGTGCCGCATATGCAGGCATATTGAGCATAGCAGTGACCGTTAAAAGAGAAATTGCTGCGGTTATTGCCTTAATTGTCGGCTTATTTTTCATTGTTAAATCACATCCCTTTACATTTTTAAATTATATCAAAAATAATCTTTCTTGTAAAGAATATACACCGCTTTTATACACAATCTAATAGCAGTATTATGTGCAGTTGTGAAAGGATGGTAGCTATGGAGCTGAGAACAGACCTTGCAGTTGAGGCTCGTGAAATTGCAGGCGAAAACGTCAGCGGAGTTGAATTTTGCCGTTACAGTGAAAATGGTCTTGATATTTCAAGATTAGAGGTAAAAACCCGCAAGGCACAGCAGCAGCTTTGCAAGGAGGAGGGAACATACATCACCATTGAGCTTCCCTCACTCACCGATAATTTTACCGAAACCGATGAGAGGCTCGTTACTATCGGCAATGAAATTCGCAGGCTTTTGCCTGTAAACGGTCTGGTGCTTGTGGTGGGACTCGGCAATCCTGAGATTACTCCGGACTCTCTCGGCCCTAAAACAATCTCAAGGGTGCTTGCTACCAGACATATCTCAGGTGAAATTGCAAGGAGCACCGGACTTGACCGACTTCGCCCCGTTGCGGTAATGGCTACAGGGGTTACAGGACAAACGGGAATAGAAACAGGGGAGTATATTCTCAGTATAGTAAAAAGAATAAAGCCGAACGCAGTGATTGTGATTGATGCACTCGCCTCACGCAGGCTTGAAAGGCTTGGCTGTACACTGCAAATCAGCGATACCGGAATATCGCCGGGCGCAGGAGTCGGAAATCACCGTACAAAGATTAATAAAGAAACTATCGGTGTTCCGGTAATTTCCATAGGAGTGCCAACAGTGATAGACGCAGCCACATTTGCCTCGGACTTGTTAAGGGAAAGCAATCCTCACAAATTAAAGCAGAGAATTACTCCTCAGGGCAGGCAGATGGTTGTTATTCCCCGTGAAATTGATTTGCTGACGGAAAGGGCGGCAAGGCTGATTTCCTTTGCGCTGAACGGTGCATTGCAAAATGAATTTAATATTTCCGAGCTTGTTTCATTAATGTAGGTCTTATCGTCATACATTAAAAATACCGGCATATATTTTTATGAGGCGGTGATTTAGTGAAAAAGTTAGGAGCATTAAAAATAACGGCGTCGATAATACTTGTATCGACAGCCGTTTTCTGCGTTTTCAGGCGTGTGCCGGAGTGCTTTGACAACGATAAGCCCGCCGCACTTGCGGCTGCTGCGCTCACTTTGTCGGACGGTACATATAAATTAAATAAAACTGCTGAAACAAAGCCTGCTCAGGATGACGGCAAAAATGAGGATGAAACGAACACCCAGCCTCAGACAAAGCCTGCCACGGTAACAAGAAGCAATAAAACAGAAAAGGACAAAACAGGCTATTATGATTCATTTGCGGATCATCAGGGAGAGGAGGTTTATGATATTGTAGCCGAACATATAGGCGCAAACGGTGTGAAGTGCGGTTCGGCGTATGTAAAAAATAATACAGGGCTTGACTGCGACTTTGACTCTTTGCTAAACAGTGATATGACCTTTGACGTGGATTCAAACGGCAGTGCGCAGGTGTTGATTTATCATACTCACACAAGCGAAAGCTATATGGATGAGGACGTAGATTATTTTTATGAGAGCTATTATTCAAGAACTCAGAATAACGATTACAATGTCACTGCCGTAGGAGATGCTATTTGTGATGTTCTTAATAAGCGGGGAATAAAAACAATGCACGACACCACCGTACACGACTCAACCTACAGCGGTTCTTATGACAGAAGCGCTCAGACTGTAGAGAGCATTATGGAGAATAATACTGACATCAGGGTAGCAATTGACATTCACCGTGACGCAATCGGAAGCGAAACTCAGAAGGTAAAGCCTGTATTTACCTATGACGGAAAGCAGGGGGCACAGATAATGATACTTTCAGGCTGCGATACCGACGGTGAAATGAATTTTTTGAATTGGCAGAATAACCTTAATTTTGCACTTAAAATTCAAAATAAGGCGGAGGAAATGTATCCCGGAATGACAAGGCCGTTGAATTTCGGATATTTTGCATATAACGAATATATTTGCGACGGCTCGCTCCTTATTGAGATCGGAACAGACGCAAATACAATAGATGAGGCGGAATACAGCGGAGAATTGCTCGGAAATTTGCTGTATGAGGTGCTAAAAGACGGATTATGATTTAATATAAAAATTGCTTGCATTATATTGTTGATTTTGGTATAATCTAAATATATGTATCCGCAAGGAGTAAGATAATGAAGAAATATCGAATTTCAAAATCTACGCTCTGTATGCTGTTTGCGGTAGTTTTTATTCTTTTTTCTGCCGTTACGGCTTTTGCAGTTGACATAGACGGCGACGGCATTGATGACGGCGATGTTGTTGAAACAGAGGGTTATACCGATTGGCAGGACGTTACGGATGAAGTATATACCGAGCCTGAAACTGACCCGATAACAGAACCGACAGAGCCGTACACAGAGTATGCCACCGAATATTATACGGAAGAGGCAACAGAGGAATATACGCAGCCTGTTTATACCGAGGAACCTACCGAGCCTGAAGATGGTTATATTGAAGAAACAACAGAATATGATTTTAATAATAATGTAGTAAACGAAACAGTTTCTCCAACCCAGCTTTCCACCTCAAAAATCAGTACAAAGCGTTACGAAACGAACAATTTTGCAGGTGTGGTGTCTTGGGTATGTGTAATTGTAGGAATTGTCGTGTTAGTTTTTGTGCTGCTCGGAACGAAAATATCTTATATGCTTGAAAAGAGAAGAGCGCAGAGAGATATTTATTCCTCGTAAGGTGAGCGGTATGGAAAAATTTAAGATTGAAAATGTTGAGTTTAAATCCCGTGCGCTCCTTGCGCCTATGGCAGGCGTTACCGACAAAGCGTATCGGGAGCTTTGCGTTGAGTTTGGCGCAGCCTACTGCGTAAGCGAAATGGTAAGCTCAAAGGCGCTTTCTTTCAACAACAAAAAAAGCGAGGAGCTTATGGAAATCTCCAATTTTGAGCGCCCCTGCGGTATTCAGATTTTCGGAGATGAGCCTGAATGTATGGCTGAGGCTGCCGTACATTCCTTGGA
>OGOU01000789.1_pt1 | contig 26336 bp, 18 predicted proteins | sample 1552721 | NCBI WGS metagenome assembly OGOU01 (sample SAMEA2580176, study PRJEB22360) | human gut metagenome | biome: human gut; feature: human-associated habitat; material: faeces | place: Denmark | collected 2008/2010
CCCCAGCCCAGCGATGGCCGGAATTGTGGGAATTATCCGTTCGTCGAAAATCATTCGCCAGGCTTTGGGGCTGGCCGTGAAGGAACTGAGCGGTAAAAAGGGTGTGGAAGAAGCGGGAGAGCGTACCCAGCGCGATCTTTCGATGAAGTTTATTCTGGTCGGTTTGCTGGCAACCCTGATCACGACTTTCCTGTTTTTTCAATTCGGCGTGCTGGATAATGTTTTCCAGACTCTTGTAGCGATTCTGATTGTCTTTATTATATCGTTCCTGTTTACGACCGTAGCGGCGAATGCCATTGCCATTGTAGGTACGAATCCGGTTTCGGGGATGACTTTGATGACCTTGATACTGGCTTCTTTGGTGTTGGTGAGTGCCGGTTTGAGCGGAACGAACGGGATGATGGCAGCGATGATTATCGGTGGTGTCGTGTGTACGGCTTTATCGATGGCGGGCGGTTTTATCACCGACCTGAAAATCGGTTACTGGATCGGGACGACTCCGGCGAAGCAGGAAACCTGGAAATTTTTGGGTACGGCGGTATCGGCTGCAACTGTGGCCGGAGTGATGATGATTTTAAATCAGACTTATGGCTTTGTAGGTGAGAATGCTTTGGTAGCTCCCCAGGCAAACGCCATGGCTGCGGTGATCCGTCCGTTGATGGAGGGAGGGACGACTCCCTGGATGCTTTATTTTGCCGGGGCTGCCCTGGCTCTGATCCTGACGATGATCGGGGTGCCTGCTTTGGCTTTTGCTTTGGGAATGTTTATCCCGTTGGAATTGAATACTCCGTTGCTGGTGGGTGGTCTGGGTAGCTGGTATGTATCTACCCGGAGTAAAGACGAAAGTGTGAACAAGATGCGCCGGGAAAGAGGTACGCTGATTGCTTCCGGGTTTATTGCCGGAGGAGCGTTGATGGGAGTGATCAGCGCCGTGTTGAAATATGCCGGAGCGGATTGGTATTCCACCTGGAGCGGGGCGGAATGGCTGGCTGTGGTGATGTATGTCGTGATTATCGCTTATTTTATTTGGGACAGTCTCCGGGCAAAGGCAGAAAATTAAGAGGCTGCCGGATATTGCGGTGGTAAGGGAAAGAAGAATGTCGTTGTTTGGGTGAGGTCTGAAATTGCGAGAACCACGATAGGATGATTTTCCGAAAGAGAAGTTGAATTTTAATGAATTGAATTTATGGAACTGAAAGAACGATTTTTGAAATATGTGGGATTCGACACCCAGAGCGATCCTGAAAGTGAAACTTTTCCTTCAACGGGCAAACAGTTGGTATTGCTGAACTATTTGGCGGAAGAAATGAAAAGCCTGGGATTGGATGAGGTGGAGATCGACGGTAACGGTTATGCTATGGGAACGATTCCCGCAACGCAGGGATACGAGGATAGTCCGGTGATCGGATTCATTTCCCATGTAGATACCAGTCCCGATATGAGCGGAGCCCATGTGAAGCCGCAGTTGATCGAGCATTATGACGGAAACGACATTCAGTTGAACCCGTCGTTGGTGATGCGGGTGGCCGATTTCCCGGAATTGTCTTTTTTTAAAGGGCATACTCTGATTACGACCGACGGGACGACTCTCCTGGGAGCGGACGATAAAGCCGGGGTTGCCGAGATTATGACGGCTGCGGAATATTTGGTGAATCACCCGGAAATTGCGCATGGAAAGATCAGGATCGGTTTTACTCCCGATGAGGAGATCGGCCGGGGTGTGGATTTTTTTAATGTGTCTGCTTTCGGTGCGAAGTTTGCTTACACGATGGACGGCGGTTTCGAGGGAGAGTTGGAGTATGAGAATTTCAATGCTGCCGGGGCTAAGATCGCCATTCAGGGACGTAATATCCATCCCGGATATGCAAAGGATAAGATGATCAATGCTTTACAGGTCGCTACGGAGCTTAACGATTTGCTGCCTGTATGCGAACGCCCTGAACACACGGAAGGATACGAAGGATTTTATCATTTGATCGGTATTTCCGGGGGAGTGGAAAAAGCTTCTATGGAATATATTATCCGGGATCATTCGCGTGAGAAATTCGAAGCCAAAAAGGCATTTCTGACAGATGCGGTGGCGTTTGTGAACCGGAAATACGGGCAGGAAGTGATTTCGCTCGAGTTAAAAGATCAGTATTACAATATGCGTGAAATGGTAGAGCCTTATCCCGAAGTGATCGATAAAGCGATGCGGGCGATGCAGGAAGCCGGAGTTACTCCGGTGGTGCGGCCGATTCGCGGAGGAACGGACGGGGCACGTCTGTCGTATATGGGGCTGCCTTGCCCGAATTTATTTACCGGAGGAATGAATTTCCACGGAAAATTTGAATATTGCTCATTGAATACGATGCAGAAAGCCGTGCAAACCATCTTGAATCTGGTGCAATTATGGAAAACGCCCCAATGATGAAGGGTGTTCCGTTTGGGATGAGTTATAAAAAAAGCGTCCGTTATCCCGGACGCTTTTTTTATGGAGGTCAATCCAGTTTCTTTTTTCTGAAAATCCAGCGGAGCATGACGATAAAGATCAGGAACGAAGATAAAAACATCAGGAATCCGCCGTATTCCAGATCGGGACGCTGGGACAGCAGAATGATCGAGCCGATGAACAATCCCACCAGCAGTATAGCATAAGCCAGCCGCGAGGTCACGTTACGGAGGAGTTTTTTAATATCTCCCATATCCATGACCTGTATTTCGTGTTTGATTTGTCCTTGTTTGAATTTATAGAGTATTTCGCTGATATCCAACGGGGCGGTTTTGATCAGCGTGGCATAACCTTTCAGGGTTTGAAATAGTTCGGATGCCAGTTTACGCGGGGAAAACTGGGTAATGACCACTTCGCGGGCATAGGGGATGATTAATTTGGCAAACGGAATGTCCGGATCGAGTTTTTCAGCCGTTTTTTGTATGGTGGCGAGAGCCTTTGCCAGCATGAAAATACCCGAAGGGATGCAAAGCTGAAATTTGCTGATCAGTTCTATACAGTCCTGTATCATCCGTGCATAGTCCATTTTTTCCACCGGAGTGTGGTCGTAGCGTTTCAGCATTTGCTGGAGTGCAAAAATCAGGTCGTCCCTGTTTTCGAAAAAACGTACACCGCATAAATGAATCATGGCATCGGCAAGTCCGATCGGGTCGCGGCGTGCGAAGCCGATCGAGATATTGGCGAGAAATTCCATTTCGCGCGGGCGTAAAGCTCCCACCATTCCGAAATCGATCAGCCCGATACGGTTTTCAGGTAGAATGAACATATTTCCCGCATGAGGATCGGCATGGAAAAAACCCTCTTTGAAGATCATGATCAATAAAGCCTCTGCACCGTTCAGGGCTATTTGCTTCGTGTCGAGTCCTGCTGCCGTCAGTTGCACCGGATCGTCCGGAGTGAGTCCGAACAAGCGTTCCATGATCAGCATTTTGTGAGTCGTGTATTTGGTATATACCTGAGGAATATACACATGGGGATTGTCCTTGAAGATATCCTGAAAACGAATAATGTTGGTGGATTCGTTATAATAGTTCAGTTCACTCAAAATACTTTCTCCGAATTCATCGACGACATTAACGATGTTGATGGCTGCCAATTCCGGATATTGTTTAGCGAATTTAGCCGCCAGATAGTGCATCAGGTAGAGATCGAGCTTGATGGTCTGGTCGATGTTCGGGCGGCGAATTTTGACGACAACGTGTTTACCGTCTTTTAAACGTCCGGTGTAAACCTGACCGATAGAAGCCGAAGAGATGCAATGCGGATTGAATTCCATGAAAACATCTTTAATTTCTGCTCCCAGTTCGTCTTCAATCAGCCGTACGGCGAGATTATCGTCGAAGGGCAGGGCATTCGTTTGAAGTTTTTTCAATTCTTTACGGAAACGTTCCGATAAGATATCGGGGCGGTCGGCAAGGATTTGCCCGAATTTTACATACGTCGGTCCGAGGTCTTCGATGGTGATGCGCAACCGTTCCTGGGTGGTGTACACAGGCTTGTGTTTCCGGATTCGCCGTTTCCGGATGTGCCTCCCCAAAAAGGAACGGTAAATTAATTCTCTGGAGCCGTGCTTGGTCAGGATACGGATGATCTGGAATGTCCGTACCACTTTCAGATAGCTCACATATATATCGGTTACTCTCATAGTTTGTCGTTGTTGGAAGATGCTGCCGGCTGTTCTGCCGCTTCGAGTATCGCTCTTAATTTTTCGATCGCTTCTGTCAGGCTATCGATGCTTTTATTCAGTTTTTTATCATGGTGGGGACGGAATAACTGCTGTAAAAGTAAAGTCCCGTTCAATCCTTCCATAGCTCCTGCAATGTTATCGCTCAGTTTGCGGGCGGCTTCTTCGTCTCGTCCGGTGTGTGTCTCTATGATTTCGGCAAGGCGGTCGATAAAGGCTGCCCGGTCGCTGAGGGAAGCGCTGATAGAAGCCCGTAATAATAAGAATATAATGTCGTTCATAGCTTCGGTAAATTAGATTTATGTGTTAAACGTTGCCGGAAGGATTTTAGTTTTCATGCCGGGTAGAAACCTGCCGGGCGTTACAGTCCGGAGAGGAGAATCATCCGGCTGGTTTCGTTTTTATGTTGTAGAACATAGAAAGTGTTTAATTGCTTATAGAAATGTTATAATTTTTTTTTAACTGCGGTTTGTTATTTGTATCTTCGCGTCTTGTTAAAAACGTGTATTGATTTGGTTTTATGGAATGGATAAATGAATTGTTTTTCGGGACAGGCATAGGACATTCAATCCTGCTTTTGTCGATCGTGATTTTTTCCGGAGTGTTGCTCGGAAAGGTAAAAATCGGGGGTATTTCTTTAGGCATTACCTGGATTCTTTTTATGGGGATTATTTTGAGTCATTTCGGAATGCGGATGGATCCTCACGCTTTACATTTCCTAAAAGAGTTCGGTTTGATACTTTTTATATATTCTGTCGGATTGCAGGTCGGGCCGGGATTCTTTTCTTCGTTTAAGAAGGGAGGGATGACGCTGAATATGCTGGCCGTGGCAATTGTTTTTCTGGGCGTATTGATTACTTATATATTGCATTTGGTCACTGGACTACCCATTACGACGATGGTGGGGGTCTTATCGGGTGCCGTGACGAATACCCCCGGGCTCGGTGCAGCCCAGCAAGCCTATTACGATATGACCGGAGTGGAAAATCCGGTGATTGCTTTAGGCTATGCAGTGGCCTATCCGTTAGGAGTGATCGGGATTATTCTGGCCATTTTATCTATCCGCTATATTTTCAAGATTTCTTTTGAAAAGGAGTTGGAAACGGCACAGGATGAAGCACAGGCTAAGGCTGCCAGAGCGACGCATGTTTCCTTGTTAGTGAAAAATCCTTCCCTGTTTGGAAAGGAAATCGCGGAAATCGCTTCTTTGATCGAAAAGAAATTTGTCATTTCCAGGGTGTTGCGTACCGACAAAGAGATCGACGTGGCAACTCCCCGCACCCGGCTTTTCGAAGGTGATAAATTGTTTGTCATTGCTGCGACACAGGATTTGAATGCCGTGATCGCATTTATCGGTGAGCGTATCGATATGCACCGGGCGGAATGGGAAAAGATCGATGCGAAACTGATTTCCCGCCGGATTATGGTGACGCGTTCGAGCATTAATGGAAAGATGTTAGGGCAGTTGCATTTACGCGGCGGATATGGGGTGAACGTAACCCGGGTGAACCGTGCCGGAGTGGATTTGGTGGCGGAACCCGGTTTGGAATTGCAGGTGGGCGACCGGGTAACCGTTGTGGGACGTGAAGAAGAGCTGGCCAGCGTGGAGAGAGTCCTCGGAAACTCTATGCGCCGTTTGCGAGAGCCGAATCTTGTCCCTATTTTTCTGGGGATTGCTTTGGGTATATTGCTGGGAAGCATACCTTTTGTGTTTCCCGGTATTCCGCAGCCTGTGAAATTAGGGCTTGCCGGAGGCCCTTTGATTATCGCTATTTTGATCGGCCGGTTCGGGCCGCATTATAAATTGGTGACTTATACTACCATGAGCGCCAACCTGATGCTTCGGGAAGTGGGGATCGCCCTGTTTCTTGCCTGTGTAGGGCTGAATGCAGGAGAAGAGTTTGTGAATACGGTGGTGAACGGTGGCGGTTACGCCTGGATCGGGTACGGCTTTATTATAACTTTCGTTCCACTTTTACTGATCGGTATTGTTGCCCGTGCCGTGTATAAGATCAATTATTTTACGATCATGGGGCTGATTGCCGGAAGTACTACAGACCCGCCTGCCCTGGCTTATTCTAATAATATTTCGGGTAATGACATGCCTTCGGTGGGATATGCGACGGTATATCCGCTGACGATGTTCCTTCGGGTATTGACAGCCCAGTTATTGGTGTTATTCCTGGCATAAAGCTACGTGGCACAATACCGGGGTGAGAAAATGGCGGTTGCAGGGGCAGGGGAACGGTTTGCCTTATTGCGGGGTGTTTCCGATTTTATTTGGTTTACTGCGGGAAAAGTGTAATTTTGCCTTTTAGATAATATAATATTGCAAATATGTCTTTCGGTATAGCAGATTTGAGCCTTATTCCCATGCGGAGTGAAAAATCGGACAGGAGTGAAATGATCTCGCAAATCCTTTTCGGCGAAATGTACCAGGTTTTGGAAATGGATGAGAAATGGGTATATGTCCGTTTGATTCACGACGGTAACGAGGGATGGATCGACCGGAAAATGTACGTGCCTGTTTCAGACGAGTATGTGGTGAAATACCGTTCGGAATCGCCTATGCTGACTACGGAGGTTTTTAATATCGTTATCAAAGAGGGGGATTATGGGAATAAATTGATCGTTGCCGGGAGTGTTCTTCCTTTTTTCGATGCCATTACCAAGAAAATGAGGTTAGGCGAAGATGTCTATACTTTGGTAAGCAAGATGAAAGATGTGGGAATCGACAGCTTGCGCGATCTGATTATAGAATATGCGTTGATGTATTACAATACGCCTTATTTGTGGGGAGGGCGTTCGCCTTATGGAATAGATTGTTCGGGATTGGTGCAGATTGTTTACCGGATGGCGGGTATCGATTTGCCCCGGGATGCGGCAGATCAGGTGAACGGCGGGCAGGATTTTTCGTTTGTCGAAGAGGCTTTGCCCGGAGATCTGGCATTTTTCGGAGATGATACCGGAGCGATCACCCATGTCGGGATTATTTGGGAACAAAACCGTATTATCCATGCTTCCGGCCGGGTGCGGGTGGATAAAATAGATCATCAGGGCATCTTTAACGAGGATTTAAAACGCTATACCCATAATCTGAAAGTCATCAAGCGGATCATTAACGATTAAAGAGCCGGAAACGGGGAATATAAGTAGCGATATGCCGTTTCTTTTTAGCTTCATATACATCGGCGATCTTGATTATAATCGCCGTTTCTTCCACTCCTCCGAATCCGGGGTTTATCGCAGTCCCGAATGTTTTCATAGAAGGCGACAGGCTCATGTAGGCATTCACGAGAGGAGGAATATTTTCGCCTAAATCCCGTACATATCTAGATAATATCTTATAGTCTTCATCGTAATTGATACCGGAAAATATCCGGCTCATTGCCTCTTCATCGATGTCGATTTCCAAAGGCTGGATAGGAACCACCAGTTTTTCCTGATCGCGGAAATATTTTTTCATGAAGTAAAGAATCATGTTCCTGGCTTGTATATTGAAGCTGGTGTACATCGTCACTTTTCCGAAAAAATATTCGATTTCAGGATGCTCTACGGTCAATGCACCCAAACCGTCCCACAGATTATCGAGGGCATAAAGGGATTTGCGTCCCATGCGGGTGGATTGATAGAGCGGATGTACAAAAGACCGTCCCAGTTCGATCATCCGGGGCAGGTAATCGGCTTTGAATTTATCCGAGAAACGGAAAAGTTCGGTGGTGGCCAGATTGGGTTCTCCCTCCGCATTATCGGAGAGATGGTTACAGAGGATGTAACGATATCCTCCGATGATTTCCAATTCCTTAGGGTCCCATACGATTAATTGCTGGTAGGGAGTGGCGGGATCTACGTCAAATTCGTCAATATCGATTTCTTTTCCTGTACCTCCTCCGGCAGACCGGAATGTCAGTTCCCGGATTCTTCCCACCTCTTTCATTAAGTTTGGAGCCGAATGAGCATCGAAAGTGTATATTTCATTTCCCGCTTTGTTTGTTTTACGCACGAAGCGTTCTTCAGTCAGTTCTGCAATGAGTTTTTCTTTTTCAACGGGATATATAACAGGTTGCATCGGTTTGCTATTTGATGAATTTACAGTTTTTATGATTGGAATCTCTCTTGATTCCAGGTCTGTTAGTATTGATTTTGAGCGACAAATATAATACATTATCAGTTAATTTGATTTTCTGAAAGGGAAAATCTTAAAAATGGATATACAGTTTCATCGAGATTACGAAACAATAAGATCGATTTAGATATTTTTTCGTATTTTAGCGAGCGTATTTTTACTTAAGAATCAATGAGATGCAAAGTTGGATAAAATATTTGCTTATTTTTTGTTTCGTATTGTCGGGTTGTCATAAAGACCATCCGGAACCGGTCCGCTGGGCAGACCGCACGGTGCTGGTTTATATGGTGGCGGAGAATTCCCTGAACAGGTGGACGACCATAAATTTGGATAAAATGCTGAAAGCATTCCGGGGAGAGGGGAATCTGCTCGTTTATATAGACAACTATGAGGGAAAGCCCCGGTTGGTGAAATTGGTTATGAACGACAATGGAATCGCGAGTGCGGAAACCGTAAAGACTTATCAGGAACGGAACAGTGCGTCGCCCGATATATTGAAACAAACGATCGATGAAGTGTGTCTGGAATATCCGGCATCGAGTTATGGCTTGGTGCTTTGGTCGCATGGAACGGGGTGGCTGCCGTCCACATTGAAATCCCGTGCTTTCGGTCAGGATGGAAATAATTGGATGGAGCTGAACGGATTGGTTTCGGCATTGCCCGACGATCGTTTCGATTTTATTTTGTTCGATGCCTGTTATATGGGGTGCGTGGAAGTGGCTTATGCTTTGCGGAACAAAACGAAATACCTGATCTCGTCGCCCACTGAAATTTGGGAGGACGGTTTCCCGTATGATGAAGTTGTCGGGGATTGGTGGAGCGGAGAAGAAGCCTACCGGGAAATGTGCCGTAAATATTACGACTTTTATAATTCCCGCTCGGGAATTTATCAGTCGGGGACGATTTCGTTAGTAAAAACCGGGAATATGGACGCTCTTGCGGAAGCTACCCGTGGTATTCTGGAAGGGAAGAATGAGCAAATCGCTGCTCTCGACAGGAGTGCGATTCAGCGAATCGACCGGACAGGCTCGCTGCACTGGAGCGAAATATTATATGATTTCGACGATTATATCAGCCGGCTTTCACCTACTGCGGAACAATACGACACTTTTAGCCGGGAATTGAACCGGGTGATTCTATATGAAGCCCATACGGCCAGTTACGGGAATCAGATTTTCTACCAAAAATTTTGCGGGTTAAGCAGTTATATCCCCCAGAGCAAGCAAACGTGGCTGAATACTTTTTATTCCGGTTTGGAATGGACCAAGGCGGTTTACGGAGATCAAAGCGAATAGACCTTTTGTTTGATCGCTTCCGCCCATTCCATCGGTTTTTTACTTTTGTCGAGACTTTGCCAGGGGATAGGCTTTCCGATTTTGATAGAGAAAGATTGCCCTTGTTTCTTAAATGTTTCTTTGGGTAGGTAGAGCATTTCTAAATTGATATTCAAGTGTATTTTCTTGCGGAAATTGGCCAGGTTATAAAAGAAATCGGAATTCCTCCCTTCTATAAATATGGGCACGATATCCCGGTGGTATTGTATGGCTTTGGTGACAAAGCTTTTTTGCCATACCGGGTCTTGTATCACTCCGTTTGTCTTGCGGCTGACCATGCCTGCCGGAAACATAATCATCTGGCAATCGGAGGCATAGGCGTTTTCAATGGCGGTTACGGCATCTTTGGCGAGCGAGCCGTGTTTGTTTACCGCTAAAAATATGTTGTTCAGGTTTTTTAAGTTGAGCAGCAGGTCGTTTACCGGAAATTTCAAGTGAGGGTACTTCTGTCCTAAAAAAGAGATCAGGATAATACCGTCGGGACCTCCCAGAGGATGGTTGGCGACAAAAATGTATCTTCCGTCTGGGGCGGGAAGATTTTCCGCTCCTTCCACCCGGAAAGAAACTTCTAGAAATTCAAGCATGCCATGGGCAAAATCGAGCCCTTTCCGGTCGCCGTATTTTTCTATAAAGTCGTTGATTTGATTTTGGCAAATGATCCGCTTCAAAAATGAATAGACAAAGCCGGGGATCAGGCGTGCCAGACGTGGATTTTTGCTTTTAAAGAGCTTTTCAATATATACGGGTTTCACTCTATCGTTATCTTCCATACCTATTCTTTCTTTCGGGTCAAATGATATTGCCGGCGTAAAGCTGAAGGCAGCCGACTATGCCGGGGCTGAATTTAAGCCCGTACAAAGATAATTCAAATGGGTGGATTATGGTTTTCTATGAGGAAACAAATATTTGTTTTATGCGGATCGTTTTTATTTATGTATCCTGAAATAGAAAGAAAAATATGAATTTTCCGGGTCTATTTTGCTTGCAGGCAGCTAATTAATATGTCGCCGGGGCATCTTTGGCAGGATGTACGGAACTTTATAAATCTTTTTTCCGTTAAAGAGGTAGTTGAATGAAAACTAAATGGAACAAATAAGTTGAACTAAAAAAGAAAACTATGAAACGTAAATTATTTCTGGCGGGCTTGGCTGCCGTTGCATTTTCTTTCGTGATGTCGGGATGTAATTCCATGAAGAAATTGCAGAAAGATGTCATTGAAACCGCGGTTGTCGGGCAGATCACCCCGATTCAATTGGAATCTGTGGAGGGAGTGATCAATTTTGAATATAAGATTGCTTTTGCTCCGAAGCAGTTCGATAAGAAGATGATCCTGAAGATCACCCCGAAAATGCAGTACGGGAACCAGATGCTGAATCTGACCCCGATGTTTTTACAGGGTGAAAGCGTGAAAGATGCAAATTATCCGGTGGTAAGCTATAAAACGCCTACGACCTATACTCAAAAATTTTCTATGCCTTTCCGTGAAGGAATGCAGAATGGGGTGCTTTGGGCCGATATCGAAGCTATGAGAGGAAAGAAATCCTTTATGATGAGCCCTGTGATCCTGAACAAAAACGGCGTAAAGGTATGGCAGAGCTATCCGGTCAAGATCGACGGAGTGAGCTATGTGCCTGTGATGACCGAAACTTTCGTCACCGATGTTCCTGCTGAGAAAGTGGGTGTTGTCAGCGGATATGTGATGTTTCCGTTAGGAAAATCGGCGATCTCTACAGCAGAGCAGAATTCAGCCGTTATGTCACAGGCTGTGAAAGCTATGGATAAAGTTTTGGCCAACAAGGATGCGAAGATCACCAATATGTTTATTTACATATCCAACTCACCGGAAGGTGCAGAGCGTTTGAATAAGAGTTTGGCTAACAATCGTTTTAAATCCGCTAAAGCATTTTTTGAAAAAGATTTGCATTTGACGAATACCCCTATGGCTCGCGATCCGAAGTTTGTGGTGCAGCAAACGGTGGTAGAAAACTGGAATGGTTTATATATGCTGCTGGAAGACTCCAATATTAAAAATAAAGCCGAAATCATCCAGGCTTTGAAAGATGCTCCGAATGCTGCCCGCCGGAATACTTTACTGGATTCTTATACCAATAAAACCCCGGAATTGAAAGAAGTGATTCTGCCGATCCTGCGCCGTGCCGATTTCTTTGTATTCTATACTGTGCCCGATGTTGTGCAGGAACAAGGACAGATTACTTATTTTGTGCCTCAATTAACGGAAAAAACCCCGGCAGTAACCGCTCAAACCAATTGGCAATTACTGAATGACCTGGCTGTTATGGCAATCGATATGAAAGATTACAAGAAAGCTCAGAAATTATTGGAGTCGGCTATTGCTTTGAAGCAAGACGCTACCGTCAATAACAATATGGGAATCATGTATGCTATGCAGGGCAATAAAGCAAAAGCCGCCGAAATGTTCGACAAGGCTAAGATCCGTAAAGAGGCCCGCTATAATATGGGATTGATTTTGTTACAGCAGGGAGATTACAGCAAAGCTATTTCTTATTTGAAAGAGATGCCGAATATCAACCTGGCTTATGCACAGATGATGAATAATGATAACCGTGGTGCTTTGGAAACCTTTAAGAAAATGAAGATGGACAATGCGATGGATTATTATATGATGGCTGTTGCCGCTGCCCGTGTAAAAAATACACAGGAAATGGCTATGGCTTTGCAGAAAGCCGTTCAGATGCAACCCGATTTGAAAAAATGGGCAGCAACCGATGTCGCTTTCTATCCTTATAAAGGAGATGCTGTATATATGCAAATAGTGAAGTAAGTTTGGGGAGAATTGAGAAGGGAGGGGGTATTCTTCGGGATACCCCCTTTTTATGAAATGGAGAAATGAACTTATTTTGGAAATGTCCGTATAAGTTATACACAAGTTCATTAAAATTCAGATATTATGGAGAGATCAATCAAAGGTACCGAAACCGAGAAAAATTTATTGAAGGCATTTGCTGGGGAGTCACAGGCTAAAAACCGTTATACATTTTTTTCTAAAATAGCTAAAGAGGATGGTTATGAACAGATTGCCGGAATATTTTATGAGACGGCTTTGCAGGAAGAGATGCATGCTAAGCGTTTTTTCAGTTATCTGGAGGGGGGGATGCTGGAGATTACGGCAGCTTATCCCGCAGGAGCTTTGCTGCAAACCCCCGAAAACCTGATAGAAGCGGCAGAGGGAGAGCATGATGAAGCTTTCAATCTTTATCCGTTGTTCGGACAGATTGCATCGGACGAGGGCTTTAAAAAGATTGCCGCTACTTTTAAATATGTTTCCGAAGTGGAGAAAATGCATGAGCAGCGTTATTTGAAATTACTTGAAAATATCCGGAACGGCAAAATATTCGAACGTCCCGAGCCGGTGAGATGGTATTGCCGGAAATGCGGATATGTGCATGTAGGGACAACGCCTCCGGAGATATGCCCGTCGTGCCTGCATCCGAAAGCCTATTTCGAGTTATTCCCGGAAAATTATTGATTGTATTTGTGAGATTTTGATAAAAGAGTGGGAGTCCGTAAACCAGCATTGTCCGGTTTACGGATTTTTACTTTGTGAATGTGGCTTAATTCCATAAATTTGTTGTGACTAAAAACAGAACATCTTGAAATATATTATTTTAATTTTTGCATTTACGATAACAGGTGTCTTTAACGGATACGGACAACATTTTTTGAGTACGAACAAAAAAGCCGATAAGTTTTATCAGGAAGCCCGTTCGCTTTTTCGGGCGGGGGAGACGGAGAAAGCACGGAATATGCTGGAAAAAGCGGCGGTTTTGGATTCCGCTTTTTCAGCTTTGTATTTGTTGCGGGCGGATATGTTTCACAAGCAAGGCGATCGCACCGGGGAGATGAAAGCCATAGAGAAGGCTTTGTCGATCGATTCCCTGAAAGGATATGCTTATTATTTTATGGTGCTTGCCGATGGATACTTTGACCGGGGGGCTTACGAAACGGCGCAGAAATATTACCGTTTATACCTGGAACGGGATAAGCGGCTGACCGGGGCGATGCAGGTAAAAAAACGACTGGAAGATTGTGCTTTTGCCTTGAAGGCTTTAAAGAATGAGGTGCGCAGGGAAACGGAATTGTATTTACAGTCGGAACGTCCCGTTTACTGGCCTTCGCTGGATGTTACGGGGAATACTTTGCTATATACGGAGCAGGTGGGCGACCGGGAGATGATGTGGATGCTACGGGACAGTGTGCGTTATCCCCTTGATTTTTACCCGGAGGGGAAGTGTGGCGCACCTTCTCTGACAGCCGACGGACAGATGATGTATTTTACCATGGTCGGCGGACAAGGGCGGAGTGATATTTATGTGGCTTACCGTGTTTCGGATAGTACCTGGTCGGTTCCCATTTCTTTGGGGGAGCCGGTCAATACAGACGGCTGGGAGGCTCAGCCTGCTATTTCTGCCGACGGAACCCGTTTATTTTTCGCTTCAACCCGGGAGGGAGGACGCGGAGGGAGTGATATCTGGTATTCGCGGCTATTGCGCAGGGAATCGAATGGAATGCAGTATTGGTCTCAGCCGAGATGCCTGTATTTCAATACTCCGGGGGATGAAATGGCCCCTTTCCTATATTTCGATAATCAAACTTTATTTTTTGCTTCCGACGGTTATCCCGGTATGGGACGGAAAGATATTTATAAGGTCGATTTAAATAAGGTGTCGGAACCGCAGCATATCGGTATCACCGTGAATACACAAGGAGACGAATTGGGATTTATTGTGGATGCCAGCGGGCAATGGGGATATTTTTCTTCCGATGTCAGTGGGAGAAGGTGTATATATCGTTACCGGCTGGAGGATAGCCTGGCTTGTCCGCCTACGGCATATATCCGTTTGCTGACGGAGAATGAAGCCGGGGAGGCGGTTTCGCCGGATTACCTGACGGTAGTTGCCGTGGAAAGCGGGGATACGCTGGCGTATTATGACCGGGTGTATGCTCATAGCGATATGCTGGCTTGTGTGCCTGCGGAGACGTTGTTGCTGGTCGGGGCGATGAAAAAGGGGTATTTGTATTATTCCGATACCTTAGCCGTGAAGCCTGCCGGGCGGGAATATCCCCGGCAAAAAGTGGTCGTGCTGCGAAAAGTGGAAAAAGACCGTACTTTGGTGTTAAAAGGAGTGTTTTTCGATGTGGACGACTATCGTTTGAAACCGGAGTCGTACAATGAATTGCGGCAAGTGATGGAATTTATGCGACTGAATCCGGATGTAAAAATAGAAATATCCGGACATACGGATAATAGCGGCAGCGACGAGCACAATCGCAGGTTGTCGGAAGACCGGGCTTTTGAAGTGTATAAATATTTATTTTTGCACCGGATCGGTAAAGACCGGATGAGTTATAAAGGATATGGAAAAGATATACCTCTGGAATCGAACGATACGGAAGCAGGAAGAGCCGCGAACAGGCGTACGGAAATACGTATAAAGTAAAAGGTTTGAATATGGAAAAATATGAATTGAGCGGCTTTGATATTTTGGAGTTTGAGCAGGCGGGATCGACGAATACTTTGGCAGAGGAGTTGCCGAAAGAGGAACTGACGGATAAGAGTGTGGTTTTAACTTTCCGGCAGACGGGAGGACGCGGGCAGGCGGGTAATAAATGGGAAAGTACCCCGGGAAAGAATATTTCTATGACTGTGGTGTTTAAGCCGGTGAATCTGGATGCTGCCCGTCAGTTTGCCGTTTCAATGGTGATTGCCCTGGGATGCTGTGATTTTATCGGCCGTTATGTGGAAGGTTGCACGGTGAAATGGCCGAACGATGTTTATGTAGGCGACAAAAAAATGGTGGGAATCCTTATCGAACATACGATTAGCGGAACGAATATCGGCAGGTCGCTGTGCGGGGTGGGGGTAAATGTCAACCAGCAGGTGTTTGTGTCGGACGCTCCGAATCCGGTGTCTTTGGCCCAATTGCTGGGACATGAGTTACCGTTGCACGATGCGCTGGCCGAATTGCTGGAATGTATAGGAAAACGGTATGAACAGATATACAATTATCATTTATTGGAGCACGATTTTGTAGAGGCTTTATACCGCCGTTACGGTGAATTCGAATGGGAGGATGAAACGGGCGTTTTCCGGGCTTCGATTGCCGGGGTGGATGAATACGGACGGCTGGTGCTGAGGGATTCCGAAGGAGCGGAAAGAGCCTATGGATTTAAAGAGGTGAAATATCGTTGAGTTGTCTTTGCAGGTGCATTATATTACGCTGCTCCCGTTGAATCAGGAATAAAATAAAACATGGGAAAAAGAGCCAAATCTATTTCCCACGTTTTTTATGTAGCGAAGCCCGTTAAGCTCCTTTTATTTTTGCCGCCATAGCTTCTGCAATAGCCCGGCATTGCTCAATATCGGAAGGTTTCATGGAACCGCTGGTTTCGTTCGGTTCGGCAACGACTTCCCATTTGATCTTTTCGGCAAAGGCTTTCAGGCGCGGAATGGCTCCGCCGCCCCATGTTTTGTTCCCGAAGTAAGCAAGGCAATGATTCTTGACTCCCATATTTTCCAATTCACACAACAAGGTTTCCATCGTAGGGAAAATGCCTCCGTTATAGGCACAGCTTCCTAAAATCACTCCTTTGTAGCGGAATATATCGTTGATGATATAAGACGGGTGAGTTTTGGAGGTGTCGTGAATCCGGATTTTACGTACACCTTTTTCTGCCAGGATGCGTCCGATCAGGTCTGCCATTTGCTCGGTGTGTCCATACATAGAACTGAAAGCGATGACAACGCCTTCGTCCGTGTCGTATTTACTCCATTTTTCGTATTTGGCGATGATGTCGCACACATGGGAACGCCAGATCGGGCCGTGGGTAGCACAAATGGTATTGAATGTAAGCGTATTCAGTTTTTTTAAGGCTGTCTGGGCAGGCATACCGTATTTCCCGACGATATTGGAGTAGTAGCGGCTGATTTCTTCTTCGAGGTAATCGAGATCGACCTGGTCGTCGAAAATGCCTCCGTCGAGAGTTCCGAAAGCTCCGAAAATATCACCGCTGAAAACGATGTTTTCGCCCGGCAGGTAGGTCACCATTGTTTCCGGCCAGTGGAGCATAGGCACCATATAAAAATGAAGTGTTCGTTTTCCGATATTCAGCGTATCGGCTTCTTTCACTTCCAGCAGGTTGTTATGCACTCCATAGAAATTTTCCAACATCGGAAAAGTTTTACTGTTTCCGATGATTGTCAGATTCGGATAATGACATAATAGGGCTTTAATCGCACCGGTGTGGTCGGGCTCCATGTGGTTAATGATCAGGTAATCCACCTGACGGTTGCCGATCACTGCTTCGAGGCTTTCCAGGTAGTCGTCCATCCGGCTCCGTTCCACAGTATCTACAACGACGATTTTCTCATCTACGATAACGTATGAATTATAAGCAACACCCTTAGGTAACGGCCAGTAGTTTTCGAAGATATGAGTTCTTCGGTCGTTTACTCCGATCCACCAGATGTCTTTTTGTATTTCAATAGCGTTGTTCATAATTAAAGATAATGATTTGCGGCAGTATGCCTGTTTATATGTATTTTTATTTTTTCAAACTTATAGCTCTGTGTTTCAGATGCGAAAGTTATAATACTTGCTGCCCGAATCGATAACAGAGTTCTATTTGCAAAGATAAAAAAACGCCGTTACATATAGAATGTAACGGCTTTAATTTGTTTTTAAATAATGTAAACGTAAAGTTTAACGAATCGTTATTTAATTCCAAGTTTATTTTTCAATTCCTGGGGAAGAGCATCTTTGTGGATCATGATAGAAGTCGTTTTGTAGGCAACGAAAGGATAAGAAGCATACAAATAACCTTCGTAATCGCCGTATTTACCCCATGAGTTCTTTACGATGAAATATTTATTGCCGAGCTGATCTACTGCTTTTCCTACAACATGCATTCCGTGGTCGTCGGTGGTTTGATAATTGTCGAATCCTTGCTGGCGTAATTCCTGGGTGATTTCTTTTTCTTTACCGGGACGTTTTAACAGCTCTTCGTCTTTTTCTTTTTGAGGCATTTTTACCCATTTATCGATTTCTGCATCGCTCATGTCTTTGGTGTTTATTTCGGGAACGATAGCCAAACCTTTACGGACGAAACCTTTTTCGGAGACATCCGATCCCCAGGCGAAGGAATAGCCTTTGTCGATCGCTTTGTCGAGTACATCCATCATTTCGTCGAGCGGAATGTTGTATGACATTTCCCCGATCCAGTTATCCGGTACTTCCAGAGCGAACTGTTCGTAGAACGGGTGGTGAGTGAAAGAAGTCAGGCTGATGTAATCGTCCATATTCAGTCCTGTTACTTCTTTGGCAAAAGTCTGCGGAGTGTATTCTTTACCTTTCCAGTTGAATTTTTCCGGCTTTGCTCCGAGGTAAGCGTCGAGCACGGCATCATAACCCCGTTTCCAGGCTGTACTCAATTTTTTATTGGAATTTTTGACGATAGCATCTACATAGCCTTTCAGAACATCGTCTAATTCTCCGTGAACATGTACGTCTTCACCGTAGTTTAATCCGGAATATACATTTAACGGTACGATTCCGTAGTTTTTAATGGCCCAGGTCACATCTGCCGAGGCACCGCCTTGCCCGAAATTTACTTTTCCGTGCATACGTACGTATTTATCGGCTTTTCCGTTATAGGTGTTCCATACCACGAACAGGGGTGACAGGCTCACCGAGTCTTTGCCTAAACGCATCATTTCCGATTCGAGGAATGAGATGGTTGACCACGACCAGCAGGTTCCTGCACGGTCTTGCGATTTGACGTTCGTTGTCGGTAAACGTTTCAGATCGGTAAACTGAAAGCCTTCTTTTTCTTTTGTTTTCTTTTTTTCAGCCGAGGCTGTCAGGGCGAAAACCAAGAACAGTCCCAAGGTTAAATAGATAACTTTTCTCATTTTGTTTATCAGATTTGTTTTTAAAATAAATTCCCAATGATGTGATTTCGTTTTACACAGATAACGCCTGTAAGATTTTACATCGTCGTCAAAGTTAATGATAAGAATAGAAAAATTGAGTCCTGAGAAGAAATTTTAGCAGTTTTCTACAAAAAATAACGTGAATATCTTGTTCTTTTACCCTTTTCGTAAAATAGACCGAAATGATGGAACTTGTTTTCCATCATTTCAGGCGGGAGAGCGATTGAAGCCTCTCCGATTTTTATCATCCTGTTAAAAATAGGATTATAAGGTTTGAGAAGTTATTTCGGGAGCGTCGATTTTTTTCCAAAGATCGACTTTGCCGATAAAATTATATTTCCGATTACATATCCAGATAAACAAAACTCCGGCCACCAGCATAATCAGGGTGTCCCAATGGGAGGCCGTGGGGTTGAGGTCTTTAAATAAGGCGTTTGTTTGCAGGGCGGAAGCATCGGACGTGAAAGTAATGGCGGCGAGAATGTTATTGGCCAGGTGCAGGCCTAAAGATAATTCCATCCCGTCGTCCTTTACTGCTACATAGCCTAAAATCAATCCCATGAGAATATATTGCGGCATGGCTACCAGCATACCGTAAGCCCCTACTTCCGGATTTGCTCCGTGCATCGCTCCGAAAAGCAGGCCTGTGAGCAGCACAGCCACCCACCTGTATTTAAAGAGCAGGGCGGACCATTGCATCAGATAGCCCCGGAACAACAGTTCTTCGAAAGAAGTTTGAAAAGGGAATAAGGCTAAAGAAACCACTAATAATCCTAAAAAGCGAAGCGGCTCGAATTGAAATTGAATTTCCGATGAATCGGTTGTAAAGTATTGAATGATAAAGGTGACGATCGTCAATGCACCCCATATTCCCGCCCCGAAAAAAATACGTTTCCAGTCGATTTGCCGCCGGGCCGTTACGATGGAGGTATAAGGTTTCTGATGAACGTATTTCACACATAAAAGTAAAGCGAAAAATCCTGCGGTGAAACTGAGCAGGGTGAGGGCGAGGCCCGTATTCGTACCGGTAGCGATAGCTATATTGCCTGTTTGCAGGGAAGCCGGATCGAGATACATCATATAAGCCACTAAAGGAAGGCTTCCGATCTGAGTGGCCGTGAATACGATCAGTAAAGTTAAAACGTATAAATACCACTGGTTTTTTCCGGTATGGGCTTGTTCTAAAAACATAGTGCGGTTATTTCGTGTTGTTCAATATAAATTCAAGGCTATATTCGTCGGGGATTAAAACCTGACGGGCTTTGCTTCCCTCGAAAGGACCGACGACTCCTGCGGCTTCCAATTGATCCATAATGCGTCCGGCGCGGTTATATCCGATAGAGAACCGGCGCTGGATGGACGAGGTGGAGCCTTGCTGGGTATTGACGATCAAGCGGGCGGCTTCTTCGAATAAAGGATCGCGGGACCCTAAATCCATTTCCGAAATTCCGCCTATCCCTTCTGTTTCCGGTACATATTCCGGCAGGGCGAAGGCAGAAGGATAGGATTGTTGCGAAGCGATGAAATGGGTGATCGCATCGACTTCGGGGGTATCGACAAATGCGCATTGTACCCTGGTCATTTCACTGCCTACGGAAATCAACATATCGCCCCGTCCGATCAATTGATTGGCTCCCGGTGAATCGAGAATGGTACGAGAATCGATCATAGAAGCCACTTTAAAGGCAATACGTGCCGGGAAGTTTGCTTTGATAACTCCTGTGATGATGTTGGTGGACGGACGCTGCGTGGCGATAATCATGTGGATACCCACGGCACGTGCCAGCTGTGCGATTCGGGCAATAGGCTGCTCTACTTCTTTTCCGGCAGTCATGATCAGGTCGGCAAACTCATCGACAATCACTACGATATAGGGCAGATATTTATGGCCGTTGTTGGGGTTTAATTGCCGCTTGATAAACTTTTCGTTATATTCTTTGATGTTTCTTACCTGTGCCACCTTCAGTAAATCGTAGCGGCTATCCATTTCGATGCAAAGCGAGTTCAGGGTGTTTACCACTTTGGCGGTTTCGGTGATAATCGCGTCTTCCTCATCCGGCAACTTGGCAAGGAAATGTTTTTCGATGACCGAATAAATACTCAATTCCACTTTTTTGGGATCGACCATCACGAATTTCAGTTGGGACGGATGCTTTTTGTAGAGCAGGGAGGTGATAATGGCATTCAGTCCTACCGATTTTCCTTGTCCTGTTGCTCCCGCTACGAGCAAGTGTGGCATTTTGGTCAGATCGAAAGTGTACGTTTCATTAGAAATAGTGCGTCCCAGGGCTATCGGAAGAGCATATTTGGATTCCTGGAATTTTTTCGAAGCGATGATCCCCCGCATCGAAACCACTTCAGGATTTTGGTTAGGCACTTCGATACCGATCGTTCCTGCTCCGGGGATCGGAGCAATGATGCGGATACCCAAAGCGGCAAGGCTGAGAGCAATGTCGTCTTCCAGATTTTTAATCTTCGATATTTTTACACCCGGTGCGGGGACAATTTCATAAAGAGTGACGGTCGGCCCGATCGTGGCTTTAATTTTGATGATCTCGATCTTATAGTTCCGTAGAGTTTCTACGATTTTATTTTTGTTTTCCTCCAATTCCTCCTGAGTGACTTTGGGATTACCGGAAGAATGTTCTTCCAGCAGGTCGAGGGAGGGGTATTGGTAATTGGAAAGGTCGAGAGTAGGGTCGTAATCTTCTGTGGGAAGCATATTCCGATCTACAGTTTCTTCCTGATCTTTATTGTTCACCGTCAGGGTGATATCGCCGTCGTTCTGTTCCTCATCCGTAGCAGGGTATCGGTCTTCGTCTTCTTCCGCCGATTCTTCCGGATCGAGGTTTGCAAGCTCCCGGCTGAATTCAAAATCGTTGATAGAGACCGGAATGTTTTCAAAACCGGGCTCGGAAGTTTCTGTCTTTTCGAAGGGGGCGACCGTTTCGGGACGGGTCTCACCGAATTCCGTAACACCGAAATTTTCGGTATCTATGTCATTGGCCGGAGTTTCAACATTTTCTGTGTCGAAAGAGTTATCGCTGTCCGGCAGGTCTATATCGCTTTCGTCGAAACCGGAATCGGGAACGGTAGCCGCAGACTGTCCGTCCTGTCCGGTAACCGATTCCGTTTGTGAGGCGACCTGATCTGCTTTTGCTGCGGCGAGAGCCCGGGCTTTTTCCCGGTTTTGCCGGATTTTTTCTTTACAGTAGTTTAACCAGCGATAGAAGATAGGCTGGAAACCAAAGAAAAGAATAATAATAAAAGAAAGGAGCAATATCAGGAATGTACCGAGCCTGCCGACCAATGAGTTTAACCATAGACTGACAAAATAGCCGTGTCCCCCTCCCCAAAACAGGTATCCTGTTCCCGCATCGAGCAGACCGCTCAATATTTCGGTGATAAAGCCGAACAATAGCGAGATCCAGAGCATGACCACCGCGCTGATAAATATTTTTCGTTTGTAGCCTTTCAGTTTTCCCCCTGCAATCCGGTAGCCTGTGAGGAATACCATAAAGCAAACGATGAAAGAGGCTACACCGAACCAGCGGTTGATCAGCAGGTCGGAAATCCAGGCCCCTATTTTTCCTGCCGGATTGCTGGCTGTGATGTCGGGGTTGGCTACGATGGTTTTAAGCCCTCTGTCGATAAGGCTTTGGTCGATGCCTCCCGTGAAAAAAAAACCGACGAGTGAAAATAGGATATAAAGGGAAATAACGGCAAAGGTGATCCCTAAGATCAGCCGTGTGCCTTGTTCTTGCAAAAATGAAGGAATGACCGAAACCTGTTTTTTTTCTTTAGGCGGTGCAGATTTACGGTTGGTTGTTCTGTTCATGAGTATTAATTTTTCAGCCTACGAAGGTAAAAAAAATGCCTTCAAAAAAAAAGTTTTTAGAAGGCATTAGGTTGTGGTTTATGGATATTCTGCACGGAGAATTACGGCGCATAGCGTTTATGGCCGTTTCCGGTCATTGATAGAGGAAGCGTTTGATGCTTCTCTTCGGAGTTTTTTCAAATTCTTCGTTATAGAGTTTGAAGGTGCTTACCTGGCTGTAAGCCGGAAGCAATTGGTTCAATTCCTTGAGGTTTGCCGTCATCAATTCGGGCAGCTTATCGTCGGCGATTTTTTCACTGTTCAGCAGTTCGAAATCGGGGTAGATCAGGGCGATGAGCTTACCTTCTTTTTCAATGATAAGCGATTCGCTGATATAGGGCATGTTGTTCAGGCGGTCTTCGATCTCTTCCGGATAGATGTTCTGTCCGTTGGCGCTGAGAATCATGTTTTTACAACGTCCTTTGATAAATAAATAACCGTCTTTGTCGATAATTCCCAGGTCTCCGGTGTGCAGCCAGCCGTCTTTATCGATGGCAGTTGCGGTTGCTTCCGGGTTTTTGTAATACCCGTCCATAACACACATGCCTTTGGCTAAAATTTCGCCTACGATATTTTCCGGATCGGAAGAATCGATCCGGAGTTCTACCCTGGGTACGGCCTTACCGCAGGAACCCTGCCGGAAAGTTTGCCAGCCGTCGTAGCTTAGTAGCGGGCCGCATTCCGTCATGCCATAACCTACCGTGTAAGGGAAGCGAATGGAACGTAAAAACGTTTCCACTTCTTTGTTGAGGGCAGCTCCGCCGATGATCAGTTCTTTGAATTTCCCTCCGAAAGCATCGATCACTTTTTGACGGATGGTTTCCCGGATTTTATCGTTAATAATCGGGATATTCATTAAAATTTTCATGTGAGGTTTCTCTATGGTAGGGAATACCTTTTTCTTGATAATTTTTTCAATCACCAGAGGCACCGTGATAATCAGGTCGGGCTTTACTTCTGCGAAAGCGTCTGCAATAATTTTAGGTGAAGGCGTGCGCGACAGGAAATGAGTGTGCGTACCGTTTACGAATTGATAGATAAACTCGAAAGCTAAACCGTACATGTGCGCCATAGGGAGCATACACACGATTTGTTCTCCCGGATTATGCCCGAAAGTGTCGATTGCAAATTGAAGATTGGTCCAAAGGCTCCGGTAGGGCAGCATAACCCCTTTGGAAGAGCTGGTCGTGCCCGAAGTGTAATTGATTAAAGCCAGTTGTTCCGGCTTTTCGTATTCATAGTGTACATCTTCCGGGCGAAAGCGTTCGGGATATTTTTTCCCGAATAATTCATTGAGCCGGGTACGGGCGCTTTGCAATTCTTTTTTGTTGGCATGGCGCAAGGAATAATCTTCCATACGGATAATTCCGTCGAGGTTAGGCATTGCCGATTCGTCGAGATTTTCCCACACAATATCGCCTACAAAGAGAATGCGTGCTTCGGAATGGTTTACGATATGATGTACATTGTCCGGTTTGAATTCGTTGAGAATGGGGACAGCCACAGCTCCATAAGAAAGAGTGGCGAGGAAAGCTATTCCCCAGTTACTGGTGTTCCGGCTACATAGGGCGATTTTGTCGCCTTTCCGGATTCCGCTATGTTCAAAAAGCAGGTGTAATTTTTCAATTTTACGGGCTACATCCTTATATGAACTGGTAGCTCCCTTGAAATCCGTCAATGCCGGCCTATCCCAATAATTTTTAATACTATCTTCGATGTATTTTAAAAAACTTTCTTCCATGATTTCTGATTTGAAATTTCAAAGATAGTGTTTTCCATGTGAAATTCAAAACAGATACATCTGTCGGCATGAAAGTTTGTATCGTTTTTAATATATGTTAAATTATTGATATAGATATCTTTTAATGCTCCGTTTGGGCGTTTTTTCAAATTCCGTGTCACGGATTTTCAAGCGTGCTATCTGGCTGTAGGCAGGCATAATGTGATTGACCTGTTTCCGGTTCTCTTCCATGATTTTATGAAGGTTATCGTCTGTGAGCTTGTCTTTTTTCACTTGCTCGTAATCGGGATATACTAAAGCCGTCAGTTTCCCGTCGCGTTCCACGACCAGAGATTCCGCCACATAGGGAAGCGCATTCAGCTTGTCCTCTATTTCTTCAGGGTAAATGTTCTGGCCGCTTGGACCGAGGATCATGTTTTTGCTACGTCCTTTGATATACAGGTAGCCGTTTTTATCGATGATACCCAGATCTCCGGTGTGCAACCAGCCGTCCTCGTCGATAGCGGCTTCGGTGGCTTGCGGATTTTCGTAATAGCCGTCCATGACATTGTCGCCTTTTACGATAATTTCACCTACGATATTGGCCGGGTCGGAGGAGTGGATCTGTATCTGCATCCGATCTACGGCCTTACCGCAAGAGCCCGGCTGGAAACTGAACCAATCGTCGTAAGATATGGCCGGGCCGCACTCTGTCATTCCGTAGCCTACGGTATAAGGGAATTTTACAGAATAGAGAAAATCTTCGACCTCATGGTTTAGTGCGGCTCCGCCTACTGCAATCAGTTTGAAGCGTCCGCCGAAAGCATCGATGATTTTTTGTTTTATTGTTTGACGGATACGATTGTTGATTCCCGGTATTTTTAAGAATAACCGGATATGGAATTTTTTCAGTTGCGGCAGAACCCGGTGTTTGATGATTTTCTCGATGATTAACGGCACGGCGACAATCAGATTGGGGCGTACCTCCGAGAAGATTTCCCCGATAACTTTCGGGGAGGGAGTCCGGGAAATGAAGTAAATGTGAGTACCGCTTGAAAAGGGGTACAGAAATTCGAATGCCAGCCCGTACATGTGTGCCATTGTCAGGATCGACACCAGCCGTTCGCCGGGCGTATAGCCCATTTTATCGAGGGCGTATTTCAGGTTCGACCACATGCTGCGGTAGGATAGCATGACCCCTTTGGAGGCACTCGTGGTTCCGGAGGTATAATTTATCATTGCCAGATCTTCCAGCCGATCGGGTTCATAATGTACATCGTCTATCGTGAACCTGTCCGGATATTTTTTACCGAAAAGTTCATTCAGGCGAATACGTGTTTCTTCCAGCTTTTTATTGACGCAGTGGAGAATGGTGTAATCTTCCATTTCAAAGATGGCGTCCAGTTTGGGCATGTGCTCTCTGTCGATGTCTTCCCATACGGATTCTCCTACGAAAAGAAGGCGCGCACCCGAATGGTTGATAATATGGTGAATGTTGTCGGGTTTGAATTCGTGCAAAATGGGAATAGCCACAGCTCCATAGGAAAGAGTTGCGAGAAAGGCGATACCCCAGTTTGACATATTTCTGCTGCAAAGGGCGATCTTATCTCCTTTTTTAATTCCCCCGTTTTCAAATAGCAGATGTAGCTTGGCTATTTTACGGGCAACGTCCTTGTAAGTGTGTGTCGCTCCTTTATAATCGCTTAGTGCCTGATGATTCCAATGTGTTTTAATACTATGTTCTATATAGTACAGAAAGCTCTCTTCCATGATTTTCAATTTAGGATACTTTCTGTTATACTGAAAATGGCTTAAAAAGTTAATTTATAGGCTTTATTTTCGATGTCCAATTGAAGTTAAATATTGTGATAACCTGAAACTTAAAGAATTAATGTGCGTAGTTAATAAACGAATGTTCCTAACCGTTCATTTTAATTGTATTACAATATTTTAAATTAGAAATTTATGAAAACAGAAAATCCTAACACTCCGATTTTTGGGACTTCCGAAGAATTCCGGGTTGCCCCTAAATTTGAAATGCCTAAAAATTCAATGCCTGGAGAGGTGGCTTATCAGTTGGTACATGACGAGGCGATGCTTGACGGTAATTCACGTTTAAATATGGCAACTTTT
>OGOU01000791.1_pt1 | contig 26321 bp, 17 predicted proteins | sample 1552721 | NCBI WGS metagenome assembly OGOU01 (sample SAMEA2580176, study PRJEB22360) | human gut metagenome | biome: human gut; feature: human-associated habitat; material: faeces | place: Denmark | collected 2008/2010
CTCGGTACACTCCTTCGTCTCAAGACAAAAATCAACTCAAGCTATGCGACCCTGCAGCTAACATTTATTATTAAACAAGCTCTTAGTCAGTAATCGGGCGTATGCCTCGGTCATAGACTGCATAGTATATCTGCTTCGGGGAATTTTTTCAAAAGCGGCTTTTATGCTTTCTATCAGGGTCGGGATGTCGCTGAAATCGCAGGCAAAGCCGTCATCGGCTGACAGAAGCTCAGCTCCCGCCAGCTCCCCGTTAACAACGACAGGTGTTCCGCAAGCAAGAGCTTCGGCAGTTACAAGACCGAATGCTTCGTTGTGTGAGGGCATCAGAAAAACATCATGAGAGGCGTATAGCGAGGCCATCTCTTGTGCGGACTCTACCCTTCCGGCATACACGATATTTGGTTTTATCCGGGGCTTTTCAATATCGCCGACTATGGTAAGTGTCCAATTCTCGGGCATAACTTCGGCAAGTTTGTACAGTGCCTCGGGGTTTTTAATATCAATCCATTTTCTGGCTGCTGCCAACAGTCTCTTAGAGCTGTCACGTTGCTTCATCCGGCGTTTTTCCCGTTCGGCAAAAAATACAGGGCTGACACCATTGGGGATAACAACCGGCGTTAAATCTGATAAGTCGCTATCGCACATAATCCTGGCATAGGCTTCAGTAGGTGAAACAATTGTAAGGTCAGGAAGCGAGTGAAGCAAAGTCGATTTTGTTTTTCGCTTGTCAAAGGTTTGTTTCAGGCGATAAGCCGCAGGATATGCTTTGTTGAATTGACAAGTACGGCAGTCACCGGAATAAAACTCTTGGCATTTGCTCGGAATTTTTGCACAGTGACCGGTGAGCAACCAATTGTCATGCAATGTTACGATGACTTTGCATCTTATATTACGGAGACACTCGACAAGAAGTCGCATATCAAGGTAATAACCATGCAGATTATGCAGATGAACGACATCAGGCTGTTGCGCCTCAAGCCAGCGGCATATTTTTTTGGTCGCACGGCGGTCAAGAAATCCGTCGTTGTCGCAAAATCGGGCCTGCAAAGCGTTGAAACGGTGCCTCCAGCGACTTCCGAGCACCAAGTCGCCCTGTCCTCGCCCTACGGCAACAACGACTTCAATACCTTTTTGACGCAAACCATCGTTCAACGAAGTGATAAATTCGCCGATTGTGCTACCCGGGCCTCCGGTTGTATTGATGACGGCAAGTTTCATCAGTGTATTGCCGCCAGCCCTCCACGGCCTGTTTCTTTATAAATCGAAGGGAGATCATGCCCGGTCTGCTTCATGACTTCGACTATGCGGTCGAAACTTACCGAATGTTGGCCGTCAGAGAATGCCGAGTAAAGATTAGAATCCAGAGCTCGTGCCGCGGCATAGGCATTGCGTTCGATACATGGAATCTGAACAAGGCCACATACGGGGTCACACGTCAGTCCAAGATGATGTTCAAGCCCCATTTCTGCAGAGTATTCTATCTGGGCAGGCGTACCGCCAAAAAGCTGAGATGCCGCGGCTGCAGCCATAGCGCAAGCCACGCCGACTTCGCCTTGGCAGCCTACTTCGGCACCGCTCACCGATGCATTATGCTTGACGATATTTCCGAATAGTCCCGCGGTAGCAAGAGCCCGGAGTATACGCTGTCGCGAAAAGCCTTTTGACGTATGCAGATGATACAGGACAGCTGGCAGCACGCCGCATGAGCCACAAGTTGGCGCAGTGACAATTTCGCCGCCCGAGGCATTTTCTTCGCTGACGGCCAAAGCATAAGCATAGACAAGGCCGCGACTCTTAAGCGAACTGTTATAACCGGCGGCGTGTACATAATAACTTACAGCCTTACGACGCACCCCGAGACCTCCGGGCAGCACACCTTCGGCTTCGATTCCACGTTCGACAGCGGCGGTCATCACATCCCATACCTTACCCAGATATTCCCAGATATCGGAATCTTCGCGCTCGGCTACATATTCCCAAAAACTTTTTCCCGTTTGTTCGCACCAGACAAGGATCTCCGATGCCGTTGACATATCATATACTTCTTTGCTCGGAGTATCATCGTTTTCTTGACCGTCAACAACAATATCACCGCCTCCAATCGAATAATATGTCTGTTCGACAGGCTCGCGTTCTCCTTCAGGAAATATTGCTTTTATGGTCATGGCATTCGGATGCCTTGGCAATTCGATGTCTTCGCGCCATACAATTTCGGTTGGTGCAACGGGACTAAGGACATCAAGAATAGCCTTGTCTGTCAGGTGGCCTTTGCCGGTAGCCGCAAGCGAGCCATATAGTGTCACCTCAAAGGTCGCCGGAGCCAAACCATCTGATTTCATGGCGTCAACAAAAATCTGTGACGCTTTGCGTGGACCCATGGTGTGCGATGACGAGGGCCCGCGGCCTATTTTGAAGAGTTTTTTCAATGATTCCATAAAAATCAGCTTTTTAACGGACAAAAGGATTGGTGGCAAGTTCGAGCGAAACCGTACTCATAGGTCCGTGTCCGGGATATATCAGGGTGCTCGAAGGGAGAGTCAACAGTTTTTTTCGGACCGATTCGACAAGTTGGCGGTGATTGCCGCCGGGAAGGACGGTGCGCCCTATCGAGCCTCTGAAAAGGGAGTCGCCGGTTATGACAAAACCGTCTTGGGCGTCATATAGTGCGATTCCGCCCGGCGAATGTCCCGGCGTTGTTATAACCTGCAGTTGTCCCTTGCCAATCGAAATTATGTCACCGTCTTTCAGTTCCTGGTCGATTGTGACAGCTTTCAGTATTTTCTGAGCAGAGCCAAGACCAAAAAATATCGCTTGTTCGACCACACGCTCGCCAAGGGCAGAATCTGCCGGTGACGCTTTTACCTTTACGCCATAGCGGTCGCGGACATGTGCTGTTCCCATACAATGGTCGACATGCAGGTGCGTGTTGATTATCTGTGTGAGACGGATATCGTTGGCCTGGATATATTCATCAAACTGGAGGCGGTCAGAATCGGTAAACATACCCGGGTCGATAACGGCGCCTTCGCCTGTCTCTGTATCTGTCACGATATACGTATTCTCCTCAAAAGGATTGAATACGAGCTGATGTACTTTTAGCATTGTTCTTTGAATTTGTTTATAATCCAACACTCTGCGAGTGCGAAAAGTTATTTTGCAGGCATAAAACCGCCGTCATCGCTGAAGTCAAGTCTGCTTTCGGGAAAATCTTCCTTTGACAATTTTTTTATCAGTTTGGCTGCAGAATTATTGCTGTCGGCAAGGGGGCCTTTCCCTCGAGCTTGAATAAACGAATGTATTTTGCCCGACTTGAGCGTTCCGTCGGAATTAAGACGTACTGTCAGTAGCGGGGCGTAACCGGTAGCTCCGGCGATGCCCATACGGTAAGGAGTACAGAAATTACCAAGAGAATAAGCAATGAGATGACCTTTGTAAAGTTCGATTCCCCGGGGAACGTGCGGACCATGGCCGACAACAATATCGGCCCCAAGGTCAATGGCGCGATGGCCAAATTCGTAAACATTTCCGCGAGCCTCGCCTACATATTTTTCGCTCTTTCGCGGCACATGCATATATGCAGTGCCTTCGGCGCCGCCGTGAAAAATGACAACAATAATATCGCCACGTTTCTTCATCTCTCCGACGACTCTCTCAAGTTCTTTCAGATTGTTGATGTCAAGTGTGTTGGCCCCGTGACTGAATTGGGTAATTGCCACATTATGTCCGCCGAATTTGCCTACGGCTATTTCGTTGCGCCCTTTCAGACCGGCATTAAGCAGTCCATAATTGTCAAGCGTGCTTAATGTGGAAGTACGTCCGGGTGCCCCGAAATCATTTATATGATTGTTGGCATTTCCCGCAAAGTCAAATCCTGCGTCAACAAGATTCTGCGCATACTTGGTAGGCATCCTGAAAATGAAGTATGTCTTAGGATTACGCATGGGTCTGCGTTTCCCGGGGCCGTCAAGAAAAGAACCTTCAAGGTTGAGGCAAGCCAGATCCACACCGCTGATAATTTCCTTACATTCGTCAAAAAGCATTTTGCCCTCATTCGCAGGCAAATGAGAGCCATGCAGCGAGTCTGGCCAGGTCGTTCCCATCATCACATCGCCAACAAATGCCATAGTAATGTCTTGTGCCGGAATTCCGCTTGTTGAATCAGTCGACAAGCTATCGACTGCTTGTAAGCCCTTAGCCGCCGCATTACCCTCGCCTTTGCCCGAGCAAGCAAATACGGCACAAAGCATAGCAAGGAAGGCTACGGAAAATGAATACTTGCAATTTATTAATCTCATGGATATATAGACGCGGTATTGCGTGTTAGGAAATGCAAAATTAACACTTTTATCTCATTTCTCCACACCTGCATCCCCAAAAATCAACATTGCAGATTTTTACCGAGGCGAGGCAGACGATGCGAAGCCTTTCCGAAATTTTTACCGAAGTTTGATTCTATATTTTCCATGTTTGAAGTATTTGAAGCCTTTTGAAGTCTATTTATATTTATTTTCTTTATTTTAAAGATGTATTTTTGGCCGTGATTTTTATTATTGCTAACTTTGCAAGTCAAGGCCGTGCGTACGCTTCACTTGTTTTATTTATCATTTGCTACGGTCTTTGTGTACGTTTATGGATTTCAAACTCAAATCTGATTACGCTCCTACAGGCGACCAACCTGAAGCTATCCGCCAACTCGTCCAAGGAATAAACAGCGGGACTCAGGCGCAGACGCTTCTTGGTGTTACCGGTTCCGGCAAGACCTTCACCATGGCCAATGTCATTTCCGAGGTTCAGCGCCCCACCCTAATACTCAGCCATAATAAGACTCTTGCCGCACAGCTGTACAGCGAGATGAAGGGGTTCTTCCCCGAAAACTCCGTGCAGTATTTCATTTCATATTACGATTATTACCAACCCGAAGCTTACATACCTTCGCTTGATAAGTATATCGAGAAAGACCTGATGATAAATCAGGAAATAGACCGACTGCGATTAGCTACAACTTCGGCGTTGCTTTCGGGGCGCCGTGACATTATTGTTGTATCTTCAGTGTCTTGCCTGTACGGTATGGGCAATCCCGAGGATTTCCATCAGACAGCAGTGCATGTCGAAAAAGGCATGCGCATACCGCGCAACCAATTCCTACGCAAGCTTGTCAATGCACTTTACTCTCGCACCGAACATGAACTTGAACGAGGCAAATTCCGTGTCAAGGGCGACACAGTCGATGTGCGTCTGGCTTATGAAGATATTGTTCTGCGCATAGTTTTCTGGGGCGATGAAATAGAGAAGATAGTTGCCCTGCATCCTGATGACGGCACGACAATGGGCACTCATGACAGCATGAACATATACCCGGCCAACCTCTTTGTCACCACGCCGGCCCGTCAGGCCTCGGCCATAGCCCAGATTCAGCTGGATTTGGGTCAGCAGGTCGAACGTTTCAACCGCGAAGCAAAAATGCTCGAAGCAAACCGTTTGTACGAGCGCGTGACATACGATGTGGAAATGATGAAAGAGGTAGGACATTGCTCGGGCATCGAAAACTATTCGCGATACTTCGATGGCCGTCAGCCCGGTATGCGTCCGTTCTGTCTTTTAGACTATTTCCCCAAGGATTTCATGACCATTATCGACGAAAGTCATGTCACGATGCCACAGATACGCGCTATGTACGGCGGTGACCGCTCGCGCAAGGAGAATCTTGTCCGATATGGATTCCGTCTCGAAGCCGCATTGGACAACAGGCCGCTTACTTTTGACGAATTCGAAAGACTTACGCATCAGACTATTTATGTTTCGGCTACTCCGGCCGATTATGAAATAGCTCGGAGCGAAGGCGTCATCGTCGAGCAAGTGATACGTCCTACAGGTCTGCTCGACCCCGAAATTTCTGTTTTGCCTACATCCAATCAGATAGACCGCCTACTCGAAGAAATTCAACAGCAAGTCGAGCGTGGCGAACGTACACTCGTCACTACGCTGACAAAACGTATGGCCGAGGAGCTGAACGACTATCTGGCAAAGATGGATATCAAGACCTCATACATCCACAGCGATATCAAGTCCCTTGACCGCATTGCCATTCTTGACCAATTGCGGGCCGGAGAAATCGACGTGCTCATCGGCGTCAACCTCCTGCGCGAAGGACTCGATTTGCCCGAAGTCTCGCTGGTGGCCATTCTTGATGCTGACAAAGAAGGCTTTTTGCGTTCGCACCGCTCGCTGACTCAGACTGTTGGCCGTGCCGCACGAAATCTCCACGGCCGCGTTATCATGTTCGCAGACCACATCACGGAGTCCATGCAGCTTACTATCGACGAGACCGAACGTCGCCGTGCTGTCCAAATGGCATACAACACCGAACACAATATTACACCCAAAGCCATCATCAAAGCACGTCAGGCAATCATCGGGCACGAGGATATCGACGATGTACCGCAGCCTGGCAAGCGTCTTTCTCAGCCGATCAGTGTCCAGCAACAACGCGAAGCCGAACGCTCACAGCGTCGACCACGCAAGGTCCTGTATGCCGAGGAGTACAATCAGCAGGCCGATATTGCCGCCGACCCAGTCATGTCGTATATGAGTCTTGACGAACTCAGGCATCAGACTCAGATTTTGCGTGATCAGATGAAAATGGCGGCAAAAAATATGCAATTCATGGAAGCCGCCGCTCTGCGCGACCAAATTATCAACATTGAACAACATATCGAAAAACTCGAAGCCGCAAAATGAAGAAGCGAAATTCATTCAATCCCAATTTTGCAGGCAACAGCCGCGGCCTCAAGCCAAAGAGTACACAGTCTTTTGGCAGTTCAGGCCACGGCAGTTACCGGGCCAACCCAAAGAATAGCCCGGCCCGCGATATGACCGTAGACCCGGTCGAAGTTTATGGACCAGGGCGTATAGATGTAACTCGCTGGTTGCCGACATCGGTCAAAGAGATGCGCGAACGTGGATGGGACTATGTTGATGTTGTGCTTTTCTCGGGTGACGCTTATGTCGACCACCCTTCGTTCGGAGCAGCTGTTATCGGCCGTACTCTCGAAGCAGCCGGCTATCGTGTTGCCATTGTGCCGCCACCTAACTGGCAGGCCGATTTGCGCGACTTCCGCAAATTTGGCCGTCCGCGTCTTTTTTTCGGCGTGTCGGCCGGAGCCATGGATTCGATGGTAAATCATTATACCGCCAACCGCAGGCTGCGCTCGGACGATGCTTATACACCCGGCGGCAGACATGGACAGCGTCCCGACTATCCGACAATAGTATATTCCAAGATATTGAAAGACCTTTACCCCGACGTGCCGCTTGTTGCCGGCGGCATCGAAGCCTCTTTGCGCCGTGTGTCACATTATGATTACTGGCAGGACCGTCTGCGCCCGTCCATTATTGCCGACTGCCCGGCAGACATCATAATTTATGGCATGGGAGAGAAAGCGATTGTCGACCTTGCACGACATCTTGAGCAAGGAAAGCGTATTGAGGAGCTGAAAGACTTGAGGCAGACTGTCGTGCGCGCGCCTCTTGCCTCGATCCCATCCCTGAGCGACAACAACAACATTGTACTCAGTCCGTGGGCCGACTGTCTTCGGGACTCTCGCCTGCAATCAGCCAATTTCAAGTATGTCGAGCAGCAGTCCAACCGACGTTCGGGCGGCGCCACACTCTGGCAGGCACACGACGGATTTGCTGTCCGCATCAATCCGATGTATCCGGCCATGACCCAGGGCGAAATAGACGCCGCTTTCGACCTGCCATACACACGCCTCCCCCACCCCCGCTACAAAGGCAAACGCATCCCGGCTTATGAGATGATACGTCACAGCGTTAATCTGCACCGTGGATGCTTTGGCGGATGTGCTTTCTGCACCATTTCGGCCCATCAAGGCAAATTTGTGGCCTCTCGCTCAAAGGAGTCTATTCTACGCGAAGTCGACCAAGTCACCAAGATGCCTGATTTCAAAGGATATATCTCGGACCTTGGAGGCCCGTCGGCCAATATGTATTCAATCGGCGGCCGTGACACATCATTATGCGACAAATGCATGCGACCCTCATGCCTGCATCCCTCGCCATGCCCTAATCTAAACACGGACCATTCGGCGCTGCTCGATATTTATCATAGTGTCGATGCTATGCCTCGAATAAAAAAATCATTTGTTGGCAGCGGTGTGCGTTATGACCTTTCGATGCACCATACCGGCAAACAGCGTATAGACGATGTCAACCGTCGCTATAACGAAGAACTTATAGCCAAGCATGTTTCGGGACGTCTGAAAGTTGCTCCGGAGCATACCTCGGACCATGTGCTCAAGGTCATGCGCAAACCTTCGTTCGAACTTTACGGACAGTTCAAAAAGCTTTTTGAACGAGTCAATCGCGAACATGGACTCAGACAACAGCTTATTCCTTACTTCATATCGTCGCATCCCGGATGCACCGAAACCGATATGGCCGAACTTGCTGTCATTACCAAAGACTCAGGTCTCAATCATCTCGAACAAGTACAGGATTTTACACCAACACCGATGACTGTGGCATCAGAGATTTACTACTCGGGGATACATCCGTATACCGGCGAAAAGATATTCTGTGCCACTACACGCGAGCAGAAACTGGCTCAGCTTAAATATTTTTTCTGGTACGATGTTTCGCAACGTGCCTACATACTTGCGTCTCTTAAAAGCTTAGGCCGCGAGGACCTTGCCATAAGGCTTTTTGGTCCCGCGCATATAGGCAGACAACATAAAAAGACAAATCATACACATTATTAATATCACATTATGAATCTATCAAAAACCTTAATCATGAGTGCAACAGCACTTCTGACTGCGGCCGGCGCCAACGCAGCGGAGACAACTGAGGAACCGATAATCGAGCGCCCCGATTTCGTTTCCAAAACCGGAGTCTTCGATATCGATGCTCTCGAAGCTCTCGGCCGTGTCACATCTCCCGTGGTTTCGCCTGACGGTAAGACTGTCCTTTTCGGTATCTCGTACGAAAGTGTTCCACAGAACAAATCGAACAACGACCTTTACACAATAGGCATCGACGGAAAAGGGCTCACGCGCATAACCCAAACCGTCAAGAGCGAAGGCAACGCTGTATGGATTGACAACGGCACTCGTATCGCTTTCACCTACCCCGATGCCGATGGCAATACACAATTATGGACCATGAACGCCGACGGTTCAGACCGCATCCAAGCCTCAAAAGTCGAAGGCGGTATCGAAGGTTTTCTGCTTTCGCCCGACCAAAGCAAAGTTCTTTTTGTCAAAACCGTCAAATATACCCGTGAGGCCAAGGACATATATCCCGACCTGCCCAAGGCTACCGGACGTGTCATTGACGACCTTATGTACAAACACTGGGATGAATGGGTAACTGCCATTCCTCACCCCTGGATTGCCGATTTCGACGGCAAGACAGCCGGTGAACTCAAAGACATTATGGACGGCGAACCATACGAAGCCCCGATGCGCCCGTTCGGTGGCGTCGAACAGCTGGCCTGGACTCCCGATGGTAACGGAATTGTATACACCTCGCGCAAAAAGACCGGCGTTGAATATGCCATCTCGACCAACTCGGATCTCTACCGCTACGACATAGCCACGGGTAAAACCGAAAACCTGACCGAAGGCATGATGGGTTATGACATCAACCCCGCATTCTCGCCCGACGGACGATATATGGCATGGCTGTCAATGGAACATGACGGCTACGAGTCGGACAAAAACCGTCTGTTCATGCTTGACCTCACAAGCGGGGTCAAAACGGACCTCACCGCCGCCTGGGACTATACCATCGATGAATTTGCCTGGAACCCGGACTCGAAAAACATCTGGTTTGCAGCGCCTTATTTGGGAACTATACCGGTCTTCAACATCGACATCGTCACCAAGCAAGTTACAAAACTCACCGACGGTCTTGTTGATCACACCGGTTTATGCCCTGTTGACAAAAACGCCGTTGTGGCCATGAACCACTCCATGCTACGCCCCAACGAAATCGTCAAAATCAGCACCAAAGGTAAAGGAAAGAAACTTACCGGGACATCAACCGCCCTCACAGATATCAACGGAAGCATCTTCAGCCAGCTTACGATGCCAACCGTCGAAGCCACAAAAACACCCACGACCGACGGCAAGGAAATGCTGACATGGATAGTTCGTCCTCAGGGATTCAATCCCGAAGCCAAGGCACAATATCCCGCATTGCTTTATCTGCAGGGGGGACCTCAGCAGGCAGTAAGCCAGTTCTGGTCGTATCGTTGGAATTTTGCTCTTATGGCTGCTAACGGATATGTAGTTGTCGCCCCCAACCGTCGCGGTGTTCCCGGATTCGGCAGCGAATGGCTCGCCCAAATCTCAAAAGACTATCCCGGTCAGAATATGCAAGACTATCTGTCGGCTATTGACAATGCACTTGCAACCATCCCCGCTATCGACCCCAAACGTGTAGGTGCGACAGGTGCTTCGTACGGCGGATTCTCCACTTACTGGCTTGCCGGTAACCACAATCACCGCTTCGCGGCCTTCCTTGCGCATGCCGGTATCTTCAATATGGAAGCCCAGTACCTCGAGACCGAGGAAATGTGGTTTGCCAACTGGGACATGGGCGGCGCTTATTGGGAAAAAGACAACAAAGCAGCTCTCCGCACCTTTGAATACTCCCCGCATCGCTTTGTCGACCGTTGGGACACTCCTATCATGATTTCGCACGGCGATTTCGACTACCGTATACTTTCGTCTCAGGGTCAACAGGCTTTTAATGCAGCTAAACTTCGCGGAATTCCCGCAGAAATGGTACTCTTCCCTGACGAAAACCATTGGATTCTCAAACCTCAGAATGCTGTCATGTGGCAGAGACTATTCTTCCGCTGGTTTGACCGTTGGCTCAAAAAGTAACCCCTAAATAATCAAACGATTTGTCTAAGACACAACTAAAAAAAGAACTTGTGCAGATGTCGCACGAACAGTTGGTAGAATTCGTTACCGATCTCTATACCAACTGCCGTGCGGCTCGGCCATATCTTGATTTTTATTGCGACCCACAGCCGCTAAAGCTCTTTCAAAAGTATCTTGACAATATCTTAAAAGAACTTCAACGTGGCAAATCATGGAATTCGACAGCTCGTATCTCGAAAGTGAAAAGCCTACTGCGTGAATTCGCTTCATACGGTGTTTCCGTCGAGATGGTTATAGACATAACACTTATGACTGCCGAAGCCATTATACAGCTACAACTTGTCAGAGTGCTCAAGGAGCCAATACTGAAAGGTTGTGCCTTTTTTATCAACGACGCGCTTGCAAAGGCTGATAAAGCCGGAATTTTTACTTATGCAAGTTCTAAAGTCGACAAACTCCTGAACGGGACCATTGGCTCCTCGAGATATATTTCATACCTTCGCGAAGTTATTGCCCATCCCGAAAATCTTTGATTTATCAGTCGGGAATTACAGATATTGCGGATTTTTGCACAGCGATGCAAAAATCCGCATCTTTTATAGGCCCGAAGACGAAAATTATTTGTAAATTTGCAATCTGAAATTCAAAGCACATTCCAATTATGTCTCAACAAAAAAAGATTGTAAACGCGCTTATATCAGTTTATCACAAAGACGGCTTAGAAGAAATGCTTGCCCTGCTTAATACTCAGGGAGTCAAATTTATTTCGACCGGAGGTACAAGAGGATTCATCGAAGGTCTCGGTTACGACTGTACGCCGGTTGAAGACATCACCAGCTATCCGTCAATTTTCGGGGGGCGCGTCAAGACCCTTCATCCCAAAATTTTCGGAGGCATACTTCACCGCCGTGACAACAGCACCGACCGCCAGGAAGTTTTCTCCTACCGCATAGCACCTATCGACCTCGTTGTCGTTGACCTTTATCCTTTCACCGACACTGTTGCTTCAGGTGCTTCGCACGAAGACATAATCGAAAAAATCGACATAGGCGGCATATCGTTAATCCGAGCAGCTGCCAAAAACTATAAGGATGTTGTTATCATTCCATCCAAAGACCAATATTCGCGCTTCAACGCCATCCTTAAAGAACAGGGTGCTAACACTACCGAAGAGCAGCGCCTTGACTTTGCTCGCGACGCGTTCGCTGTCAGCAGTGCCTACGACTCGGCAATTTTCAACTATTTCGACAGTATTGCCGGCGAAGCCCCTACTGCCTTGAGACTCACTGCCGACGGCCACATGCATCTCCGCTATGGCGAGAATCCGCATCAGAAAGGTGCATACTACGGACACTTCGACCGTATGTTTGACAAGCTGCACGGTAAGGAAATCTCATACAACAACCTGTTGGATATCGACGCCGCAACTGCCATCATCAGCGAGTTTGAGCAGTCTCAACCTACCGTTGCTATCCTCAAACACAACAACCCTTGTGGTATTGCCGTACGAGATACACTTGTCCGGGCCTGGGAAGATGCTCTGGCCGGGGACCCCGTATCGGCTTTCGGCGGCATCATTGTAGCTAACCGGCCCATTGACGCTGCTTCAGCCGAGCTTATCGGCAAGATTTTCTTCGAAGTAATCATAGCTCCGGCATACGAACCGGCCGCTCTCGAAATCCTTCAGCAGAAAAAGAACCGCATCATCCTTGTTCAGAAAGAAGCGAACAAACGTACCACAAATGTCCGTACACTTCTCAACGGCGCTCTTGTCCAGGATACCGACACACGTCGCGAAACCCCGGAAGATCTCAAAGTCGTCACTGAAAAAGCACCCACTGCCGATCAGGTCGATGACCTCCTCTTTGCCAACATCATTGTCAAACATTCAAAGTCAAACGCCATAGTTCTGGCCAAAAACAACATGCTTCTCGCCTCCGGCATCGGTCAGACTTCGCGTGTCGACGCACTGAAACAAGCCATAGCCAAGGCCGGTGAGCTTGGCCACGACCTCAAAGGCGCTGTCATGGCTTCAGACGCATTTTTCCCATTCGACGACTGCGTGCGCATAGCCGCTGCCGCCGGAATATCCTCTGTCATTCATCCCGGAGGCTCGATTCGTGACAACGACTCTGTTGTCGCTGCCAACGAACTCGGACTGTCAATGGTGACAACCGGCATACGCCACTTCCATCACTGATTAAGCATCTCTATTCTTCTCTGCGGGGTATTTCCCGCCAATATTCGTCATTTACACATTAAAATATATTAAGCTAAACCAAACAGCACAATGAGTCTTTTCTCACTCACAAAGGAAATAGCGATTGACCTCGGAACAGCCAACACGGTCATAATACATAACGACAAGATTGTCATCAACGAACCATCGATTGTTGCGTTGGACAAGCGTACTGACAAACTCATCGCTGTCGGCAACGAAGCCCAGTTGATGCAAGGCAAGGAAAACGAGCGTATTCGCACCGTACGTCCTCTGCGTCAGGGCGTCATCGCTGACTTTAATGCAGCCGAACTCATGATTCGCGGCCTCATCAAGAAGGCAAGTTCAAAATCCAAATGGTTCTCACCATCACTTCGCATGGTCGTAGGTATTCCTTCCGGCTCGACCGAAGTGGAGATACGTGCCGTCCGCGACTCGTCAGAACATGCCGGCGGTCGTGATGTCTATATGGTCTACGAACCTATGGCGGCAGCCCTCGGTATCGGTCTCGACGTTGAAGCTCCTGAAGGCAACATGATTGTAGACATAGGCGGTGGTACTACTGAAATTGCTGTTATTTCGCTCGGCGGCATCGTTTCCAACAAATCTATCCAGATTGCCGGCGATGACCTTACCGATGACATTCTCAACCACATGAAGCGTGCACACAACGTTCGTGTTGGCGAACGCACCGCCGAAGAAATTAAAAAGAATGTGGGATCGGCCCTCGTCGAGCTTGACAATCCCCCTGAAGATTTCATTGTTCACGGCCCCAACCAGATGACTGCCCTCCCTATGGAAGTCCCCGTATCATATCAGGAAATATGCCATTGCATAGAAAAATCCATACAGAAAATCGAAGCCGCTGTCCTCGGCGCTCTCGAGCAGACTCCTCCCGAGCTTTATGCCGACATCGTTCGCAACGGTATCTATCTTGCAGGCGGCGGTGCCCTTTTGCGCGGTCTTGATAAAAGGCTTACCGATAAAATCGGCATCCAGTTCCATATTGCCGAAGACCCACTGCTCTCGGTTGCCAAAGGTACCGGTGTCGCCCTCAAGAACGTCGACAAATTCTCGTTCCTCATCCGCTGACATCACTTGCCGGAAGACGCCGCGTTCTGATTATCATGTTTTGGAACGACTTTCTTCAGGCAGTATATATCATTGAGGATTTGTGACATAAATACAATTTTCTTAATGCATAACCCCATGGGGTTCTGCGCCATTTTGTCGTAACCCCAAGCGCAGACGGCAGTGAAAGAGCTTCTGAACTTTTTTGTACGCAACAGCAAATGGTTGGTGTTCGCTTTCTATGTGATCATCAGCAGCATCTTGTTGTTCAACAACAATCCGTATCAGCAGCATGTCTATCTGACATCGGCGGGTGCTGTTTCGTCGACAGTCTACGGTATTACCAACAGTATCACATCTTACTTCAATCTTCATGACAACAATGAGGATTTGAATCGTCGCAATGCCGAACTTCAGGACGAAGTACTGAGACTGCAGACGCGCCTGATGCGCCTTGAAGAGGCTACGGCCGTCAAGTCACCGGTCCTCTCCGACTCGCTTGACCAATATCGTATTGTCACCGCACATGTCATCAACAACTCGGTAATACGCCCCAACAACTACATCACCATCAATCGCGGCTCGGCTGATGGTATTGCTCCCGAAATGGGCGTAATAGACCAAAATGGCGTTGTCGGAGTTGTCAACGTTGTCGGTGAACACAACTCGCGATTGATTTCGCTGCTGAATCCACATTTTCGTCTGTCCTGCCGTCTTAGAACCGGAGATTCGTTTGGTTCGCTTGTATGGGATGGCGCCGACCCGCGTTATGCTCTTCTTGAAGAGTTGCCCAGACACACTGTTGCCCACAAAGGTGACACCGTCATCACATCCGGATTCTCCACTGTTTTCCCTGCAGGCATCCCTGTGGGCATAGTCGAAAGCGAAGACAAGGAGCATAACCAGAACTTCTTTACACTGAAAGTCAGACTTCTCAGTGACTTCTCTGCACTTAACAACGTACAAGTCATCATCAACAATCAAGCTGCCGAGATACGCCGTGTCGAAGAAGCCAACGACAAAGCCGAAGAGGAAGACATCAAAGACACCAGACAATGAACAAAAGCACATTCAACTTTGCCATACTCTTCGTAGTACTCGTGCTGGCTCAGGCTGTTGTTTTCAATAACCTGATTCTCTTCAATACTGCGATAGCGATGGTATTTATATATATGATTGTGATATTGCCACTCACTGTCGGCACCAATACATCGCTTACAATAGGCTTTTTGCTCGGTCTGTGTGTAGATATTTTTTCGGACACCCCGGGACTCAATGCACTATCATGTACAATACTGAGCTTTGTACGTCGTCCGGTCTACCACCTCTATATGCCTCGCGAAGAAGAAATTGCTGTACAGCGTCCGGGACTTAAATCAATGGGATGGAGTGCGTTTGTAAAGTACTCGCTGACCATGTCACTGATTTATTGTGTCTGTGTATTTATGCTCGAAGCCTTTAGTTTCTTTGATATCAAACGTCTTCTCATACGCATCGGCGCCTCCACTCTTTACACACTTATTTTTATTTACGCCTTTGATTCACTGTCACTAAGCCGCCGTCGTGAAAAAAAATTATAATTACAGCAAACGCCGTCATGTCATCGCCGGCTTCATTATACTTATTGCCTTTATATATGGTATAAGGCTTTTTGACCTGCAAATCAACGATTCGCGGTATAAGGAGTCGGCTGACACTAACGCATTTCTGAAAAAGACAATATATCCATCACGCGGACTAATATACGACCGCAACGGCGAACTTGTTGTCTTCAACCAGCCCGCTTACGATGTCATGCTCATTCCGCGCGACGTAAAGGATTTTGATACTGCTGACTTCTGCTCGACTCTGGGTATCACCAAGGAGATTCTGAGACAACGTTTCGCCGACATGAAGGATAAGCGCCTCAATCCCGGATATTCATCCTATTCGCCACAGATACTCCTGACACATCTTTCGCCCGAAGAATACGGACGAATACAAGAGAAACTTTACCGTTTCCCGGGATTTTTTATACAAAAACGTATTCAACGTCAGTACAATACAAGTGTTGCTGGCAACCTCTTGGGCAACATTCGCGAAGTCAATGCTCAGGATATCGAAAAAGACCCGTATTACGCTGCCGGCGACTATACCGGAGACCTCGGGATTGAGCGCAGTTATGAACCCTATTTGCGCGGGCGCAAAGGCATGGAAATTCTTATCCGTGATGCCCGGGGCCGTATACAGGGTAAATACGACGGCGGACGTCACGACATCGCTCCCGTCTCGGGTAAAGACCTTACACTCGCTATCGACATGAAATTGCAGCAATACGCCGAATCACTGATGGTTGGCAAACATGGCGCAGTTGTCGCCATTGAACCCAAGACCGGCGAAATACTTTGTATGGTTTCGGCGCCCACTTACGACCCCTCGCTCCTAATTGGCCGTAACCGTGGCAAAAACTACCGCGCACTCTCCAAGGACCCTGAACATCCGCTGTTTGACCGCGCATTGATGGGTGCTTACCCTCCCGGCTCGACATTCAAACCGACACAAGGTCTTATTTTCCTTCAGGAAGGCATTATTACGCCCGGCACATCATATCCGTGCCACAGAGGATATATCAACGGCGGACTGCGAGTGGGTTGTCACGGCCATGGTTCGCCTTTGGCACTAAAACCGGCACTTGAAACTTCGTGCAATGCCTATTTTTGCTGGGGATTCAAGAACATGATTGACCGACGCAGCAAGTATGGCACATCGGCTGCGGCTTTCGAAGTATGGAAAAAACACCTTGTATCGATGGGGTACGGTTATCGTATTGGAGTTGACCTTCCGGGCGAAAGTCGAGGATTTATACCCAACGAAGCATTCTATAATAAATTCTATGGCGAAGGTAAATGGCGCGCCAACACCATAATCTCGGTATCCATAGGCCAAGGCGAGGTCATGGCCTCGCCTATTCAGATCGCAAATCTTTGCGCTACAATTGCCAATCGCGGCTGGTTCATCACCCCTCATGTGGTAAAGTCTATCAAAGACTCGGTGATGCCCACTGACCTGCTAAAAAAACGATATCCTACAATAGACAGCCGATATTATCCTGTCATAGCCGAAGGCATGCGAATGGCTGTAACGGGAGGTACTTGCCGCAAAGCCAATCTTCCCGATATCGAAGTCGCCGGCAAGACAGGTACCGCTCAAAACCCTCATGGTCGAGACCACTCGGCATTTATGGGATTCGCACCTTATAATGACCCGCAAATTGCCGTCTGCGTCTATGTCGAAAACGCAGGCTTCGGTGCGGCTTTCGGTGTCCCTATCGGTTCGCTTGTTATCGAAAAATACCTAAAAGGACATATCGCCGAAAACCGCAAGTATCTTGAAACACAGATGATGACAACTCATCTATCATACGACAAAGGCACTAAAAAGGACAGCTCGGCCAAGAATAAAAGCAAAAGCAACAAGAAAACCGAGTCTAAGAAAAAGACAGACTCGAATGCCGACAAAAAAGACTCTCTTAACAGAAAAAACTGATCATGCTCCAGCGAAGAATCGACGCTTCACAGATATTCCGTAACCTTGACTGGTTCACCGTCCTACTGTATTTGTTGATGGTAGCAGCCGGCGTTATATCAATCTATGCCGCAAGCTACGACTACGACAACGCCTCTATGTTCGACTTTAACGAGTTTTCGGGCAAACAGGCGTTGTGGATAACACTTTCGCTCGGACTTGCATTCATCATACTACTGATAGACAATCGTATGTACGAAGCGTACGCCTACCCTATCTATGTCCTTGTCATGATTTTGTTGCTAATAACACCATTTCTTGCTCCTGACATAAAAGGTTCGCGTTCGTGGCTTGTTTTCGGGCCCGTGTCTTTACAGCCGGCCGAGTTTGCAAAATTTGCAACAGCGCTTGCTCTTGCCAAGCTATTCAGCAGCTACAACTTTGTGCTTAATGCCAAGTTGTCAAACTATTTTCGGGCAGTAGGAATTATAGTTCTTCCTATACTTCTGATTCTGGCACAAAAAGAAACCGGTTCGGCCCTGACTTTTCTTGCTCTCTTTTTTGTATTGTATCGCGAAGGCATGAGCGGACTTATTTTGTTCGGTGCCGTTTTTGCCGTTGTCATATTTGTCGTAGCTATAAAATTTACAGCGTTAGGCGCTCTCGGCATACCCTCCGGACAATTCTGGATTATGATAGCAGTCCTGGGGATAATTCTTGCCATGCTCTTCATTTATAACCGTCGTTGGCCATTAGTCCGCAACGTGCTGTGTGCATACGGTTCATTCGCTTTGCTTACGGGAATACTCGCATTATGCAATGTCCACATTCCCGGATTGCCCATTCTGTTGACATTCATTTTCGGAATCTGTGTATACATTGTTATTGAGGCTCTGCAACGCCGCAACTTCAAACTTTTTATACCCGTGGCAACAGCAGTTCTTTCAATAGTTTTCATGTTCTCGGTTAACTTTGCTTTTGATCATCTGCAGCCGCATCAGCAGCGAAGGATAAATGTTGTTCTGGGCATCGAAGACGATATACGCGGTGCCGGTTACAATGTCAACCAATCCAAAATAGCCATTGGTTCGGGAGGCTTTGCTGGCAAAGGATTCCTTAATGGCACGCAAACCAAGCTGAAATATGTCCCCGAACAGCATACCGACTTCATATTCTGCACCATAGGAGAAGAAGAAGGATTTATCGGCACTACGGCGGTCATGCTATTGTTCATCGCACTCATTCTTCGCGTTATATTCATCTCGGAACGTCAGCCGACTATCTTTGGCCGTGTATATGGCTATTGCGTAGCGTCGTATCTAATTTTCCATTTTTGTATAAACATTGGCATGGTGATAGGGCTGTGTCCCGTCATAGGCATACCTTTGCCATTCTTCAGCTATGGCGGCTCATCGCTATGGGGATTTACCATATTGTTGTTCATACTCCTAAAAATAGATTGCGGTCGCAAAATCAAGTGACGTCACACCCTTAGCACTTTTTCGCGGCTAATCAATATCCTTGTAAAGTAAAAAAAACATAGCAAGAGCGAAAGGAGCATTTGGCAATTCCAAAATCTCCAGCTGCAAATATATAATTATTAATTATTTTTACTAACTTTGTCACAAAATAACAAATAATAGACTACAAATCATTACTTACTTATCCATGAAAAGATTTTTTTCGTTCTTTGCCATGCTGAGCATGTTCTGTCTGCTCGCATCGGCTCAGATTGTGACAACATCGCCGGTACTGATCCAGGACCAGAGCAAAAACGTCACACTGACTTATCATGCCGACTCGCCTTTGGGTAACGGTGGTCTTAAAGGTCTAACCGCAGCCACACCGGTTTATGCTCACATCGGTGTAATAACCACAAAAAGTATCAATACCAGCGATTGGAAATACGGGCCCACTAAATGGGGCGACAATGCCGAAAAATATAAACTGACCTATGTCAGTGCCAACACATATACACTTGCGCTCGGTGACATGCGGACATATTTCGGCATAACCGACCCGAATGAAAAAATCGAAAAAATCGCACTGGTTTTCCGCACCGGTGATTGCTACAAAGAAGGCAAAACCAAAGCCGGCGGCGACATCTTTGTTGATGTATATCCCGAAGGCTACCAGATGCTTTTCCAAAATGACGCTCCCGGTACCGTCGTTTCTCAGCCGACCACCGTCAAATTCTCGGCAGTAACCACCGAAGCCTCGACTATCACTATTAAAGTCAACGGGACTACACTTGCATCGACTAACGGCAAAACCGAACTCACAGCCTCGTACAGCATCGCCAAAACCGGTAGTTATACTTTCGAGGCAACTGCCACAAACGGGTCGAAGACTTTGGTGAAAACCACCTCGATAGCCTACCCCGGCGCTTCTACGGCCGGAACTTATCCCGGTGGTGTCCCCAAAATGGGTACTGTAAAAAATGCCGATGGTACCGTGACTTTCTGTATTGCTGCTCCCGGCAAAAAATCAGTGGTCCTCGTTCCGTCATGGGATGACTACAATGTCCTTGACAAAAACATCATGAAGTATCAGGACTATCAGGGACAGCGCTACTTTTTCACAACTGTTTCTGGTCTGAAAGACGACCAATGGTATCCCTATTATTACATTGTTGACGCTTCGGTCAAAGTGGGTGATCCTTATGCACATCTCGTCCTTGACAACTATAGTGACAAATGGCTCGATGCAGACATCTGGCCCGATATGCCCAAGTATCCCTACGACAAATTTGATGATGTAATACTCGCCGTTTATCGTGGTGACATGGATTCGAATTACAAATTCTCCAACTTCACCATTCCCGACCACCGCAACCTCGTCATCTACGAACTCCTTGTCCGTGATTTCACAGGTACCGAAGGCGAAGCCAACGGTGAAGGCACACTGCGCAAAGCCATCGAGCGTATTCCTTATCTGAAATCGCTCGGCATCAATGCCGTAGAACTACTTCCTGTCATGGAATTCAACGGCAACAACTCATGGGGATATAACACAAACTTCTACATGGCTCCCGACAAGGCTTATGGTTCGCCTACCGACCTCAAAGACTTTGTCGAACTGTGTCACCGCAACGGCATAGCAGTAATACTCGACATCGTTTTCAACCAGAGCGACGGCCTGCATCCCTGGTACCAGATGTATCCCATCTCTTCCAACCCGTTCTATAACGCTACGGCTCCCCATGATTATTCGGTACTCAACGACTGGAAACAGGAAAATCCGCTTGTCCGCCAGCAATGGAAAGACGCCATCAAGTACTGGATGACCGCTTACAACGTAGACGGTTTCCGTTTCGACCTTGTCAAGGGACTCGGCACATCTTATCCTACTAACACCGAAGATTACAATGCCTCGCGTGTCGCCGTTATGAAAGACTTACATTCGGCTATTACCGAAGTCAAGCCTAACGGTATCCATATCAACGAAAATCTTGCCAAACCTCAAGAAGAAAACGAAATGGCTACTGACGGCCAACTCAACTGGGCCAACATCAACTTTGCTTCCTGCCAGTATACAATGGGATATCCCTCAGGTTCGGGCCTTGGCCGCTTCCTCTCGACTCTTGATGAACGTCAGGCCTACTCAACGGTATCTTATGCCGAAAGCCATGACGAAGAACGAATGGGTTACAAGCAGACTGCTTATGGTATCGACAATGTCAAGGCAGACAAAGATATCCGAATCAAACGTCTCCAACAGCTTGCTGTTCAGCTTCTTGCCACTCCCGGTCCCAAGATGGTTTGGCAATTTGGCGAACTCGGCGCAGACGAGTCTACCAAAGACTCAAATGGCGGAAACAATACCGACCCCAAAATAGTTATATGGAGCCGTCTTGAAGACGAAGGCTACAAGTCTCTTCACGATGTATACGCAGCTATGGCAAATCTGCGCACCGGAAACGCCGACCTCTTCAACGAGGGTGATTTCTATCAGACCGGTCTAAATGCTGCAAACTTTGCTACAAACCGCGTCCTTATTATCCGCCATGAAAACAAGCAGATTCTTGTGATGGTCAACCCCAACTACTCCGGCGTTGACAAGACTATTTCGATTTCTGCTTCACGTTGCTCAAAAATTACTCCTGCAACTTGTCAGATTATATGCGCTACTCCAGGATTTACACCCACACTTACACAGAGCGGCACCTCTCTCAAGTGTAACGTTCCCGCCAACTCTTTCGTTGTCTTTGCATCCCAGGACGTTGCCGGTGTTGATGACACCATAGCAGACGATTTTACCCAAAATGTCAAAGTATATGCTGATGGCGGCCGTATTGTCATCACCGGTATATACGACAACGCTACCATTTACAATCTTGCCGGTCAGATTCAATCTTCGACTGCTGTCCCCTCTGGCATCTATATCGTAAATGTTGACGGCAAAGCTCACAAAGTTGTAGTTCGCTGAGAAGAACAAGGCTTTCAACCGTTATCGGTCGAAATATTTATCAGACACCCGGAGCAAACTTATGTTCCGGGTGTTCTGTATTTTTATGCGAACATTACAACATGATTTCAGGTTATTTATATATCATAAATTCTATACTAATAAAAACACATTCAATGAAAAGAATCTGTACCTTATTGACTCTTCTATTGGTTCTGTGTATAGGTGTCCATGCACAGATTGTAACCACATCGCCGTTGATTATCCAAGAGACATCCTCGGACATTATCCTAACATATAATGCCGCATCCCCGCTGGGTAACAACGGCCTCGTAGGACTACCGTCATCCACTGCCGTGTATGCACACATTGGCGTAATTACCAACAAATCGACGGGAAACAGCGACTGGAAATACGCTCCATCTTGGGTCGACAATGCAGCTAAATATAAATTGACTTATGTCAGTCCCAACACATACACCTTGAAAATCCCAAATCTTCGAACATATTTTGGCATAACAAATTCAGATGAAACCATTAAGAAAATAGCAATGGTTTTTCGTACCGCCGACTGTTCAAAAGAAGGCAAGACCAAGGCTGGCGGTGATATATTTGTAGACGTCTATCCCGAAGGTTATCAGATGATAATCCAAAGCGATGCTCCGGGGACAGTGGTAAACTCTCCCTGTCAGATAAAGCTTACTGCAGCGGCAACACAAACATCAACCATAACAATTAGTGTCAACGGCACTAACATTGCATCAAAAAGCAAAGTAACCGAACTGACAGGCACATATAATATCGCCTCGACCGGAAGTTATACATTCAAGGCTACGGCCACAAACGGTACCCAAACGCTGAGCCGTTCATTCGAGATTGCATATCCCGCTGCATCTTCAGCCGGTATATACCCCGGTGGAGTTCCTAAAATGGGAACTGTGAAGAATTCTGACGGCAGCGTGACATTCTGCCTTGCCGCACCTGAAAAGAAGTCGGTAGTCATGGTCCCTTCATGGGACAATTATCAGGTTTTGGAGCGTAACACCATGCAATATCAGGACTATGGGGGACAGCGTTATTTTTTCATTACTGTAAGCGGTCTGCGCGACGATGTTTGGTATCCATACTATTATATTGTCGACGGTTCGGTTAAAGTTGCCGACCCCTATGCCAATCTTGTACTCGACTGTTACAGCGACAAATGGATTGACCCGACAGTATGGCCCGATATGCCAAAGTATCCCTACGATCGTTTTGACGATGTTATGCTTGCTGTTTATCGTGGCGACTTGAATGGCACTTACAAATTCAGTGATTTCGAAATTCCCGACCATCGGAATCTCATCGTTTACGAAATGCTTTTCAGAGACTTTACGGGCACAGACGGGAAAGCTGACGCTAATGGCACCGTACGCAAGGCCATCGAAAAAATTCCTTATCTGAAGTCTTTGGGTATCAATGCTGTCGAACTTATGCCCATAATGCAGTTTAACGGCAATAATTCATGGGGATATAATCCCAACTTCTACATGGCTCCTGACAAAAATTATGGTTCGCCCACTGACTACCGCGATTTTATCGAAACATGTCACCAGAATGGAATTGCCGTCATTCTTGACGTTGCATTCAATCATGTTGACGGTCTTAATCCATGGTACATGATGTATCCTCCCGAACACAATCCATTCTTCAATGCCACAGCACCTCATGATTATTCCGTTCTCAACGACTGGAATCAGAAGAATCCGCTTGTTCAGCAACAGTTCCACGATGCCGTTCAATACTGGATGCGCGAATACGATGTCGACGGATTCCGTTTCGACCTCGTCAAAGGTATGGGTACAGACTATCCATCTGGAACTGAAGCATATAACCCGACACGCGTGGCCACTATGAAAGCATTGCAGGAAGCGATTGCCGAAGTAAAGCCCAACGGAATTCACATAAACGAAAATCTTGCGGGCACTCAGGAAGAGAATGAAATGTTCGCTGACGGTGGGCAGCTCAATTGGGCCAATATCAACAATTCCTCCTGTCAGTATGCAATGGGCTATGCTGAGAATGCCGGCCTTGGACGTTTTCTATCCTCGGCCGATGGAGGACGCACTGCCTTTTCGACAATTTCTTATGCCGAAAGTCATGACGAACAGCGCGTACCTTATAAACAGATTACTTACGGAGCTGAACAGGTCAAGAACAGCCGTGAAGTGCAATTCAATCGACTGCAGCAACTTGCTGCCCAGATGTTTCTGACTCCGGGAGCCAAAATGTTATGGCAGTTTGAAGAACTTGGGGATGCCCAGAACACAAAGAATGAAAACGGCTCGAACAACACTGACCCAAAAATCGTCCCCTGGGGAACACTCGAAGACGAAAATGTCAGCAATTTACACGACGTATATGCTGCGTTGATAAATCTGCGAACAGGAAACAACGATCTCTTCACCGACGGAACATACTGGCAATCCGGAGTCAACGCAAATTCTCTGACTACCAACAGGCTGCAAATAATCTCAAAGGATAAAAAACAGATCCTTGTTATGACAAATCCATCATTATCCGGCATCAAGAATATAACAGTCGGACAAAGCCGATGCGAGCAGATTACTCCTGAATCTTATCAGTTAATATGTGCGACACCGGGCTATACACCGGTGTTGACAAAAAGCGGCAATAACCTTAACTGCACCATTCCGGCAAATTATTTTGCCTTATTCGCCTCCAAGGATGTCACCGCCGTTGAGGATATCTCCAATGATCTGAATGAAAACCCGATAAGAGTCTATGCAGACGGAGGGCGAATTGTCATCGAAGGCAATTATGACAACGCTAAAGTATATAACCTTGAAGGACAGCTCTGCAACTCGTATTCAGTGCCCGCAGGCTTGTACATAGTCGTTGTTGACAACCATCCCTACAAAATAGCAGTACGTTAAAAAAAATGCATTTAAAATATCAAGACGCGGAAGACATTGTTTTTCGCGTCTTGATATTTTAAACCTAATGTGATATATAAGCAATAAGGAGTTTTATTTGATTATTTTCTTTGTGATTTTATGTCCTTGTTGATATAGGTAAAGCCCGGGAGTTTGCGGTTCGCTATTTATTATGCGCCCGCTCAGGTCAAACCATTTACCGGGAGTCTGATCATATTCTAATGCAATATCATCAACTGAAGCTGCCGTCTTACATGTAACACTTGTTGTAGACATCTCGCAACGTGTGTCCAGATAAAATTTGACTTGCTGAGCATCAGTGCCGGCGGTCCAGGTGTCATTGCTCCATTTACCAGTCTCATCGAGCGGCGTAAGATAATATTCGCCAACCTCAGGGCCGGTCATTGTTATCGACTCGATAACCTTGCCTTCGGGTGCTGTGATTACAAAATATGACTCTGCATAGGCCCTGAGCTCGACAGCATTGGTATAATACCCAAAATAGAAACGGGCTTTTCGGCTTTGTTCTTTGACATTACTGTCATCGATAAAAAAAGTCACACCATTGTCACTGAACGTAGCATCGTTAATCATCACCCCTATTTTGTCACCGCTCGCAGGAGCTTGGAAAGACGGTGTGAGTCCAGCCGGATTTGACCAATCAAAATATGCCGTTACCTTCTCCTCACAAAATCCAACTGTAGGAATACCAGCCAGAACAAGAGCCAGAATCGACTTGATGATATGTTTGTTCATTGTAATTAGTTCTATTGGATTCAGATGGCAAAATTAAGATTTTTATCACTATCTACAAAGGTTTCGGCCATCCTTTTATTAAATTTAATCAATATTGTCTCAAATATTGTCCTGAATTACCCTAAATTTTAACCCAAAATGTTGTCAGAGTCTGACGGCGGTGCATGACCCGGATATAGACAGTATAAAAAAACATCAGCCCTATGTTTTCCGACAAGACGGGATTGTTTACTCTGCTGAATATATATGGACCTATAGAATTGGAAAGACCATAGGAATAGAATATGCCCTTTCAGGCGTTCTATTCAGTTGCTTTCATTTCCTCTTATGAATATCGCACCCGGCTCTTTGAATGTTATCGGAACAAACAAATGGAAGCTTTTCTTTTATTGCTGTCCGATAAAAATCGGGGAAGGCACAAAAGTATGGTTCAATCGCTGAATGGCTATGATTTCGTCAGAATCCGACTCCATGTCGTTTGTCAGCAAGGATATGAGTTTGCGTTTCTTTTGATCGCAA
>OGOU01000794.1_pt1 | contig 26238 bp, 11 predicted proteins | sample 1552721 | NCBI WGS metagenome assembly OGOU01 (sample SAMEA2580176, study PRJEB22360) | human gut metagenome | biome: human gut; feature: human-associated habitat; material: faeces | place: Denmark | collected 2008/2010
AACCTATGACCCTCTGCTTGTAAGGCAGATGCTCTCCCAGCTGAGCTATGATCCCTTGTGTCTCTCAAGCTCTCTTGCCTGACGACAAAATATAATATACTCTTATTTTCGATGAATGTCAACACTTTTTTTAATTTTTTTTTGATATTTTTATTTTATAGATAGAAACCACGTAAAAAATGGCTTATTTACGTGGTTTCTTCATAATTTATTTTTTTATATTTTTTCGAATTTCATCGAAATTTTCTATGCAATAAAAATAATCCTCCTAAAATCAGAATGATTCCTCCTATGAATGAAAGCTCATCTGTCCGTCCACCTGTCTTTGGAAGATCCAATATAGAATCATTCGTAACATTGTACGTCAGATGATAGAAGTAATAATCATTTCCCTGTTTGATTGCTTTACTTGTATCCACATTCTGTTTATCCACCTCTGCCTGTGACATCGTCATTGGCAGTGTAACGATGATTGGTTCTTTTAACAGATTCTTTCCAACCGCTGTCTTTGTCTCTGTGATCGTATAAGTATCAGGAAGCAGTCCATCAAAAGTGACTTCTCCAGCAGAATCTGTTTTGGCCTTCGCTACTTCTGCTCCATCAGATGATGTGATCACAAATTCGATATCTCTTAATGATTTCCCCTTAGAATCTTTCTTGATAAGTTTTACAGATCCTTGGATCATCTGATTCATAAACTTCGCTCCACCTGTCAATTGTGCTTTAGCTGTCGTTCCAGTTGGTCCAATATCGAACGTCACAGTTTCTTTCTCCTGATCGATCGTTGCATTGCTGCTGTTGCTCGTAATATTGAGTAATTTGAAATACTTGATCATACCTCCTTCATTACACGTATAAGTGCCATATTCCAGATCATCAAACGTCACAGACAGTTCGATCAGATCTCCCGGATGATCTTTCATCTGTTTTTCAACCTCTGCCTTTGTGAATTTGACTTTCTTCTCATAACTGTGTTTCTTTCCATAGACATCGGTTCCAGTCAGTGTAAATATAAAAGTCGGATCCCCAACATCCATATTCAGATTACCTGGGTCCAATGCTTTTGTGATCGTAATGCTTCCTTTCGGCCCTGTACGGTCATGTGTGTTTGTGATCACTGTAAGATCCTGATCATTTTCATCCGTATCATAGGTTGGTCTGTATCCGATCTCAGATTCTCCCGTGATCAATCCTTCTTCGACTTCTTTCCATGTATAATTGACTTTTTTACCATTGACTTTCACAGGAAGTACCTTACTGGACGCTTTCCAGTTATTCTTCGCACTGAGCATCAATGTTTCTTCCACTTTACCATCAGCCAACAGATTAACTAAAACAGATTTGGGACGTATGCCATCTTTATTCCCACGATCATTCCATACCTTTTTAACCTTTTTCTTCGTCGTATCTGGTGTATGCGTATTCGTGATCATGATATTCTTCGTTGTTGTACCATCATCATCTATTGTCTCATTTGTCTCGTAAGTATCGACATATCCTGTTTTTGCATTACCTGTCAGCTTATCATAGACTTCTTCTTTCACTTCATACTCAAATGGTTCGCCAGCTTTGTCATACTTATCGAGGCAATGATACGTTACATCATCTGACCAGTTATTTGTTTCGTCTAATGTAATAGCATTCTTGTATTTCTCACCATTTCTATATAATTGAGCTTTGATCGATATCGGCCTCAGATCATCTCCATTGTCACCATCTTCCCAAACCTTTTGTACATTGATATCGACATATTCTGGATTTTCATGGAAGTTCGTAAACGAAATCACATACATCGCATTATTCCAGTGTGTACTCGTCAAAGTATAACCTTCGGGAACATCTTCACGAAACTCCCACTTTTCACGATCATCCTTCTTGATATCCGTAAACATTGTCCAGTTATTATCTTTTGTCAGTGTATACACCTTTACTTCTTTTGTTGTCTTATGTGTTGCCTTGATCGTAACAACATCTGGACGGATCTTTGCTACATTGTCATGATCATCCCATATCTTCTTCAATGCAATATAATCCAGTTTCTGGTTGACTAAAGTATCTGAATCATGCACATATGTTGTTGTATCATTATCCGTATTATTCTCGGCTTTTACATCATGAATGAGATTTTCTTTCGTATCATTGATCACTTTACCCTTAAATGTTAATGTCTTGTCCGATTTCTCGTATCCATCTGGTGCGTAGATTTCTTCTACCTCATACATATCACTGTCTGTTCCATCCTTTGCATAGATATCGGTCGGCAATCCAATAAATTCCAGATATTCAAACTGATCATCCTGTGATGTAGTGGTGGCGATCGTATCACCCTTCTTAAAGATATTTTCTCCTTTGCTATTAACGATATCTGTTTTCGCTTTTAAGGCAAATATGGCTCCCGCCAGCTTGTTTCCGTCTTGATCAGTCTTGATCAGGTGGATGCCGTATTTTTGCAAAGTATCATTAGCTTTGACATGAATACTTGCTTTCTTTGCAACCTTTAAGGCGATATCTTCCTCTTCTGAATCCAGAACCTCTACCGTAGTCTTGATCGTTTTCTCTGGCAGATCTTTATACGATCCTTGGTTGTTAAAACTGATATTGATCTCGTATTTTCCTGATTTTTCTGCATATGTCGGTGTAAATGCCACATCTTTATCCGTCACTTCCACATCTTCTGCTCCATCGTCATCATAAAGGATTCTCCAGCTAAAGTCCTCTGCCTTGAATTTATCACCTTTTAAGAACCTGTTCTTTGGCATGGCAACGATCTTTAACGGCTGTTCCTCGATAAACTTATCTTCTTCGATCTTTAAGATCTGATCCATGACATATGTTGTCTTAAGAACTGGATTTCCATAGAACATCTGGCTGACATCTTCTACATTGGAGGTGTTGAAAGATGAAAGATCGAGTGTTTTGATGGAATCCATGGCATAAAACATCTGACTCATATCCACAACTGCGGATGTATCAATATTTTTAAAATTGATCTCTGTGAGATTCCTGCAATTTTTAAACATTTTAGATGATATTGCATTCATGTAGATGACCTGTCCGGCTCTTTGACTTGAGATATAACAATCTCCACCATCGTTCCAAAGCACAATACTGCCATCTTTATTCTGAGAAACATCCGTTGTCACAGCTCCTTCTGGTGCACTCTTCCACGTGAAAGTCACAGATTCCGCATCCTTGATCTTCTGGTTCAATTTTTCGCCTTTTTCCAACACATAAATACCTGTACTTACATTATTGTCTTCATTTCCAAACGGATCTTCCTTGTCTGGTACTTTATCATCATCACGAATATCATTGATACTTCCTGCGGTTGTATCCCATGTCAGTTCTACTTCATGTTTTTCCTGATCTTTGATATAGCCTGTCGGAGACTTGATCTCTTTTATGTAATACTTTCCTAAATAGAAGTTAGTTGTTTCTTTTCCATCCATATCCTTTCTTGTAAAATAGATCTCCTTCTCTTTTGTCGTTGTCTTTTGATCGATCAGTTCGTCCTTCTTCCATACGAGCGTTCCGTCATCTTTCTTGATATTCTCATCCGCATACAGCCCATAGACTGCTCCTGCGATCTGATCGTTGTCATAGATAAAACTCTGAGAATCCTTGTCATAATCTGTTAAGATATCTCCCGTCTTACTGAACGTAATTTCTCCATAGACTGGCGTATCCATCTGGTCAAACCTGCAGCTTCCATTTCCAGCGTTATCGTACGTGATCTTGATGCTTGTGGATTCCCCGCTTAACTCAAAAGATTTTTCTTCTGCGTCATCCATGTTGTAGCCTGCTGGCGCAGCAGTTTCCTTAATCGTATATTTTCCATATGGAAGATAGCACTCTGCAGTTCCATCTCCACTCGTTCCTGTAGTCAAAGTTGCCACAATATCCTGATCTTCATCATAGATTTCATAGACTGCATCATTTAACAGCTTCTTTGTCTCTGATGAACGTTTAACCAGTTCGATCCTGATCTTATTTTCATCATCTTTATACGGACCAAACGTGACTGTCTTATGGACATCAGACTTGATCAAGACCACATCTTCATCTTCCATCATTTCATGCTTTGGATCACCCTTGATCTGATGCAATGTATAAACACCGATCGCTAACGAGATTGAAGTTGCTTCTCCTTTTTCATCAGTTATCAGAGTATCGACCACTTCTCCATGCGGATCAATGATCTGAAATTCCGCCCCAGATTCCGGTACATACTTATCTTTATTTACGGACATTTGCTTTTTGATCGAAATCTTTGCGGATTTTGTATAATCGTCTTTTAAAACGAATTCATACACTTTGACTTCATCCTCGATCGATGCTTTCATTTCTGTGGAATACTGCGGTAGCGCAAGGTCATAGCCTTCGACACCTCTGGTCTGCACGACTATAAACCCTGTCTTCTTTACGAAATCTTTTAGGAGCATCGCTGCCTTTCCTTCGGAATCTGTGACTAATGTTCCAAGAATCGCATCTCTATTATCTTTTTTCAGTTTTTCAATGTAATGAAGCCTGTCCTGTGACGTTGCCAATGTCTGATCCTTGAAATCTTTCACCATAGATTCATCCAGTACAACAAACTCAGCCCCTGGTTCTGGTTTAGACTTTCCATTCTTGACCATCGTTTTTCTGACCCGGATCTTGTTTCCATTATAATAATTATCCAGCTCAAATTTTTTAAATTTCTTATCGCCATCTTTGATCGTTACATCAAAATCATCAGCAATCTTATAATTATCACTTCCTTTTGTCTGATGAACCGTGTAGATGCCAGGATCTAACTTTCCAGATTGAGCTGCACCATTTTCATCCGTGATCAATGTTTCTATGACTTTCTTTGTCGACTGATCGATGATCTGGAATTCTGCCTTATATTCTTCTTTTTTTGTATAAGTTCCAGTTTCCTTATCACTGATCCTTGTAACCTTTGTCAACATGATCCCTGCATGCTGCTTTGGATCGTTTGATTCAACCTTATAGATCATTTTAGATCCATCAATGCTTACCCATTTGTCCGGTACCATATCATATCCATCGGTCGTTTTCGTCTGATGAATACGGTAAGCTCCATAAGGAAGTAAATCTGTTTCTGCGATCCCTTTGTCATTCGTTGTGATCGTCTGTTTTAAGTTATTCTTGGAATCATAAACCTCAAAAACTGCCTGTGCTTCTGGAACATTTTCCCCGCCAAACGTCTTTACAACCTGTATCGTTCCTTCATATTGCTCTTCTTTCAGATACTGGGATGTATTTTTATCGACCGTGACTGATATATCATTACTAGATAACTTATATCCCAACGGAGCATACTTCTCATGTAAACGGTAATATCCCGGATACAGATCTGTCACTTTTGCATAACCATCCGCATCAGTTACCATCTGTGTCACAAGTGTTCCTGCTTTATAGACAACACTCTTGTTATCGGAGCCTGTGATATCATGGTCAGCATATAGCTCATAGACAGCATTCTGCAAGTTTGCTTCAACTCCTAGATCCCCTCGTTTATTCTTTACAGTTCCCTGTTTAAAGATCTCCAGATCACTCTTTTGAAATTCATTGGTATAGTTAAATGTGAATGATCTGACTCCACCCTGTTCCACTTTGCTCTGATCTGTCTGATCTGGGATCAGGTGTCCGAATGGGGATTTTGTTTCCCTGACCATCCAAGTGTGGACCGAGGCACTCTTTAAGGCTGAAATCTTCTGCTCTGCAAGTTTTTGTGCTTCCTGCATTGCCACAGCATATGCTTTTGCCGAAGAATCGTACCAGCCATTATCTGTCGCTTCTTTTTGCTGACTTTTTGAAAGATCGTTCCAATTCTTTACATAAGTCTTTTTCGTTGATGTTACACTATAACTTACCGTTCTTTGAACAGTATAAGAAGCTTCTCCATTGTCATCGGTTGTTACACTTCCTTGATAATTCCCATCCATATAGATCTGAAATACTGCTCCAGAAAGCCCTGCTCTTGTTTCCGCATCTTTCTTTTTGATCTTGATCCTTACATTATCTGGGCTGGTTCCTGACTTTGTTGCACTCGTTTTCGCTTTTTCAATATCTGGCGGTGTATGACGAAATCCGAACAAAACCTGATGAGAATCCAGTTTCTTCTTTTTCACACATTTCTTCACTGTATAATAGTAGATCGTTCCTTCTGGATCCTGATCACTGATCATTTTACAGAACTTTTTTGCATCTTTCTGCGAATAACCTCTGTCCACATTTTTTCCTGCCTGATAAACGGTATTTTGCTTATTCGCTCCATGTCCACATGCCCAGATGTATGCCTGACACAATGACAGATCTTTTGTATTCTTGCCGCTTGACCTGAAATACCAGTTTAATGCTTTTGCAATTCCCTTTTTTTCATAAGTTGCTGCATTGATCGTCTTGTATTTTAAGGTATCTCCAGAACACATGGTCTTTCCAGAGTTTAAGCAAAACACTCTGTGTCCGTCAGCTGTCATACTCCACAGACCTTCTGATGCAGGACGATCGATCTCTGAAATCTTATTATTTGATAATGCCTGGCTCATCACCAGTTTGGCTTCTCCTGTGAAAGCCTTGACGTCTCTATTCTTCAGGAACAGTGATTCTCCTGAACCACTCAGATACATTGTCATGATCATCAGGAGGGTAAGAATACTTACCGATATCTTTTTACAGATCGTCTTCATTTGTTTCAAACTTTCTTCCTCCTTTTTACTTGTAACGGTTTGTGAAATATCCTGGCTGCCCTTCCTTGTCGATCCTTCCATACTCAGAATCTACGTAGTCTCTCGAAAATCCAGTTCCATTCTGCCCTTCCAGTTCGATCGAGCCATTAAACATGCCGTCATCATGAATAATGTTGTGTGTGTCGAATGATCCATCTGTTTTCTTCCAGACAGCATACAATTCACAAGTCTGTCCAGCATCGCAGAGAGTATTGACTGCCTGTCTGTCGGTATATTTTGCTTTGATCGCATTCGGATCTTCACTCCATCCAAGGAAGGTATATCCCGGCCGTTCAAATGTATTTGCTGGCAGGATATCATCCTGTCCATATTTTAATTCCACAGTCTTTTTGCTGCCTGATGCACCATTTCCATCAAATGTTACTTCATAAGAGTTCTTGGACCAAACAGCATAAAGTGTCATACCCTCCGTGTTACTCCATGTGATCGTCTCTCCTGGAGAATACCGTGCTCTCACCGCATGTTTATCTGTATTCCATCCAACAAAGGCATAGCCTTTTTTCGTGTATCCATTCTCAGCAAAGCTGTAATTTTGATCGTACGTGGCTTTCCCATCATTCACATATCCAGAATCTTCTCCATTTCCATCATAGTTTACAGTGTATGTATTCGCTGTCCACTGGGCTGTCTCTGTATAATTACCACATACCAGCCAGCCTGTATTGGACATCCATTTTGTTCCTTCATCCAGCCATCCTTCCAAGGTATAACCTCTTCTTGATACCGTTGGAAACGAAAAATAATCTCCATCCGTAAAATTCCATGTTACATCTGCACCATCTCCACCATTTCCGTTGTAATAAATGCTGCGGCTTGGCTTTTCCAGATTCAGATTTATAGAACACCAGTCATAAGTTTTCCATCCATCTCTGTCAGCGGAGGCCACTCCGACCAATCCAGTACTGACATGGATATTTACTGATTTCCAATGTTCTTGAGTATCATGATAGGAATTTTCCCAAAATCCATCATTTCCTCCGCAATAAAGCGTTATATCCTTGCTCGGATCTGAAAATACTGGTTTATCCACCGTTACCCATTCCCAGGATCGATGCTGTTCATGGGCCGGTAACAGATACCAGACTTTGATCGTTAAAAGTGTATAGTTGTTGTTACTGTTCTTCTCTGAATATATCGTCTGTTTATTCACTGTAAGCTTATAATCTCCGCCTCCACCGGAATACGTCGTTACCGTATATGGATGTCTGGAATTATTAAATGTCCCACCGCTGACATTTTTATTTTTTTCATATTCATCACTATGAATATACATTGTCAGACTATCGCTTTTCCCATTTGGTCCATTGATGTTCACTGTTAAATGTCCATCTTTAAAATGTTTGTTTCCTCCTGTATTATATGATTGATAAGCATGTGCCTTCTTCATCTGATACCATGCCAGAACGGAAACAAATGAAACCATGACCACTAATACCACTATGATCTTTCGTTTTCTTTCCAGGATCTTTTTTGCATTCTTCATCACATCCTCCTCTCCATCTATTTTTATCTATCTTCCTTTTGTTTCCTGATCTTCTGTCCATGATTCCTCATACAGTACACCACATACCGGTATCTTCCATGTCCTCGGTACGGATGACAGGTTAAAAGTGTGACCATATCTTTCCCTTTTTGAATCAGAATCTTGTCCATATCATATGGATCGATCACTTTAATCTTTGTAACCCGGTAATCCAGTCTTTCCCATGGATTTCTAATGATCACCTGATCGCCTGTTTTTAACTGTTCAATGTCCCGAAAATACGGAATTCCCCGATATCCCCGATGTGCAGCGATCACGCAGTTGCTGTCTTTTTGTCCTACTGACAGGGATGTCTGTCCCATGATCGCTGCTCCTTTTCTCATATTTTCCATCGTCGCTCCCAGATATAATGGAAGTTTCTGTTTCATCTTCGGTATCTTAATGTAACCGAAGGTATTCTTTTCGTTTCTTAAGACGATCGGTACACTGCGGTAACTGAATACATCCTTTAGTCCTGCTTGTTTTTCTTTGAATATCTTCCTGTTATAGCAGACTGCTTTTTGATACAGTAGATCATCCTGTTTTCTTTTGCTTCTCCTCTGCGTCAGTTCTTTCACTGTCTGATCGGACTGTTTTTGTTTCAGATATGATATGATCTCCGGATAAAGCAGTAACGTGATCCCTATCACCAGAAAAAAGATTCCAACAATATTTATGATCTTTTGTTTCACCCATATCTCCTTTCTCCGCTTTTTCTTTTCATCTTTTCATATACTTTTCTGGCTGCGATCAATACACAAATGATCAATAGTCCTGCAAAGATGGCCCGTTTGTAAACTTCCATCCATTGCGAATGATGATTTCTTGCTCTTACCTCTTCCTCTTTTGCATGATAAGCTGTGCGAACTCCTCGGACTAATAAACGCTTGTCATTAATTCCATAGGGTGTGCAAGTAACCAATGTTACATGATCTTTTCCTTCCATGATCTGAAGTTCTTTTGTATCTTGTGGTTCCACGACTGTGATCTGATCCACACGGTAAGCAAGCTTTTTATCCAATACATGTATAAAAAAGAAATCTCCCTTTTTCATCTCTGTCAGATCTGTAAAGATTTTTGCAGAACTAAGCCCAGTATGTCCAGTCAGCACCGCATGGGTATCTTTTCCTCCAATCGGAAAGGAAGATGTAGCCAGATGTCCGATCCCATGTTCCAAAACTGTCCCACTTGTCCCATGATAGATCGGCAGATTAATTGAAATGCAAGGAATCTTTAAATATCCCATGATCGATGATCCATCAATATTTAATATTCTATTATAATGAACCATCTCTCCATCCAAACGTTTTACCTTAAACGGATCAGTCAACTGTACTGAAGATCGCATCAATTCCCCATTATACTGTTTTGCTTCATCCATTACTTTTTTTATGATCGCCTGATCCATTCCGGCTGCCTTTTCCTGATAACTTTCCACTGTCGAACCTGCACTCTTTTCAAACAGATAATTGCTTGTAAATGGATAAAACAACAGCAAAAAACCTGTCAGAACGATCAGAATCGGTATGATCTTTTGTTTCATTTTATCTTTGTGATCGTCTTCTGTTTTTGTTCAAGATCAAGATCCCACATCCAGCAACAACAACCCCTGCAATGATCAGAAGATAGTTTCCTGCCCCACCTGTCATTGGCAGCATGAACTGCTTCTGATTTGTGATCTGCATATTGATATATGCATTTCCAGAATCATCGTGTTTTGTCATCGTTGCCTTTGTCTCATCCACAGTCGCACTCGCTGCTGTAGTCTGAACCATCACATCATTCTTTAATACCGCACCATTAGGAACTCCATCATTTGCTGTGGAATCTGCATCAGACTTACTCTGGATCCCTGTGATGTTTGCTTCGGTTGGTGTGATATCTGCTTTTGTCTCTTTGACCTTAACGATCACTTCTTTCTTTAACAGGGAGTATCCTTCATCGGAGTGTGTTTCTGTAAATCCATATTCATCTCCTTCGATCCCATTGATCACAAGTTTTCCATCAGAAGACGGACTAAACTGAGTCGCATCAGCTTCTTTTGCAGACTTTCCTGTTACCTGATAAACACCTGCTCTATCTGCTCTTGCTACCAGATAGTAATTATCTGTCTTATTTTTTACAACGAATTTAACCTTTGTTGCATCTCCCTTGCTGTCAGAAAATTTCTTTGTCAGATCATATCCGTAAGAGTATACGATACATTTGTCTTTTAAAATATCATAATAATTCGTATTTGTTCTCTTCCACGTAAGGGATACATCGTTTGGATTTCCTTTATCACCAAGAATAACGCTGTCATCTGTGTTCACCTTAGCTGTATAGTATATAACTATATATTTATCAGAATATTTCTTATTCAACTCATTAAGTCCTGCTTTTGTCATCTCGATCTTCATTGCAGGATCGTCTCCAGATTTTCCGTATGTTGCTGCAAACTTTGGATCCGTGTCGGAACTCTTCCATACAGCCAATGCACCACTCTTCTCAACATTGTTCACATTTGTTCTGTCCGCTGCATCCTTAGTTTCATAGATTGCGATCACCGCATCTTTCCCATATGTCATTCCTTTTGCCATCGTATCGTTAAATGTATAAGTTGACAGGTAGGTTGTTGATGATGTGATATGTGGCAATTTTGAAATGAACTGATAATCCAGTCTTTCTGCTTTAGATGCTGTCACGGTACTCTGATATTTGTATTCATTTCTTACAGAAGTAAAATCTGCCAGTCTGTCTGTATTGGCAGTTGTTACATTGTCCTGATCTGGATTATTGCGTACTCTTTTGTCAAGTGTTGGATTTCCAGTTTCATTCTTTGGATAACAGATCACATCATAGAACCAGTCATCTCCCTTAGAATCCGTGGATGGCAACTGTACAAACCATGGATTTGTTGTGTAAGTTACATTTTCTGGTGCCTTTGTCTCAACGATCAGGTAAAGACCCAATGGCAATTTGTCTTTACTTGTCACACCATTAGCATTAGTCTCATCCATGGCTGTCCCATTCTTTCCCATGTAATCTTCTAATTTATCTTTCGTTACCGTATTATCTTCTAATGCCTTGGCAAGTTTCTCATTGATCTGCTGGCTTGTAAAATATGTCTTACTTCCTTCTGTTTTAGCTGCATCAGAAGATGTCAAACCCAAAATCTGCTGTATTGTGGTTGGAAGTTCATAGATCATATGAATCTTTCCATTCTCACTCTGCTGTTCAACATCTCCAACTCGCAGGTAACTAAATTCCACACCTTTGATCGCATATTTTTCCAAGGCTGCTTCCGCAGCAGTGTCCTGTTTTCCTGTTGGTGTAAACTGACTGGTATTAACACCGGCCTGTTTTGCTGCTGTCATGTCATATTTGTGGATCGTTATGGATCCGGTTTTGCTTGTATCGACCACATCTGTTGATGCCGCTTTGATATTAACGATAGGTGCAAGCATCATTGCTACAGATAATACAGCAATCGTTATTTTTTTGATCATATTTTGAATCTTCATTTTTCTTTCCTCCTATTTTTTAGAATAGAAAAAGCACAGAAATCATTGATCATACTCAATGATTCTGTGCTTTTCTTTATGTAATATATACTATTTTATTTATCTGTTAAATTAGTTTTGTCAGGTGCGATCATGATCGTATTCCAAAAAGAATCTTTGACTGCCTCTGCCTGAATCTCATCTACTACTGTGTCAAGATCGACACCACTTGTTAACTTCTTGCTCGCATCCATTACGGAAACTTTATCGTTGATTCCTAAGGATGTGATCGTAACAAACTGTTCTTCACTAACTAGTGTTCCTTTCTTTAGTGGAACCGCTAACTGATAATTCTTCTGCAATACTGACTTGATCTCATTATACATTGCTTTAAATTCTTTGCTTCTGTATTTCTTCTCAGCCTTCAGCTGCTTTGCCTTCTTATCAGCCTTCGCAGATATCTTTTGATCAGAATAAATCTCCCAGCATGGACCTCCTGCTGATGCTGACTTCGTCTGTGCGATCACTTCTTTTAGTGGATATTTGTACTGTGTACGCTGTCTGCTTCCAACATCTGCAACCGTTACCTGATCATTATCATCGATCGCAACCAATACGATAAAATGACCTTTCTTCGTAAAATATCCTGGTCCCATCAGTGCTACTACTGGATGCTTCTTCTTCAATGCATCTCTAACCTTGCTGACATCACTTCCAAGTCCATGACATTCCAGTTTATACTGTTGTGCCAGTGCTGGGACCATCTCATGACTTGCTCCAGCACTGCTGTAATAGCCATTCTTATATGCCCATACTGTTGTATCAACTGGAGTTACCCATTTATTCGTCAGCGAACTGATACAAACTGCCATAGCGCTTGGTCCGCATCCACTGCTTTTGATCTGATATCCATTGTCATTCCATGCTGCATCTGCCTGATTAAAATAAATAAATCCCTGTATCGTCTCTTTCTTATCTTTCATCTCAAGACTATGGTCATTATATACTTTTGGAATGATAGATTTCTTGTCTTTCTTCTTGTTTTTTTTGTCTTTTTTGTCTTTCTTCTTGTCTTGATCAGACTTTGTATGTGTTGCTGCTGTATGTTTCTTTGTATGTGTTGCTGCAGCCGTTGTATGCGTCGTTGCCGTTGTATGCGTATGCGTTGTTGCTTCCGTTGTCGGCTTTGCCTGAGTCGTCTGTGTTGTTGTCTCTGTCGTTGCTTCACTTTCTGTCGTCTGGGCAGAAGAATCTGTCTTGGTCTCAGTCTGTTCACTGCTTATTTGCTCTCTTGTGACTGGCTGATCTGCTCTGACCACAGACACTGATCCAAGCATCAAAAACGTATACAGAGCTACTACAGCTGCTGTTTTACGTGTTTTTCTCATCTTTCATTGTTCCCCCTAACTATTTAAACATACTTATTATACCACTTTGGATACCCTCGTCAATAAAAATGAATAGTCATGATCCATGTTCACATTTTTTCACATCTTATGCTTCAAATACTAATTTTTCAATTGCATATGCAACACCATCTTCATTATTTGTCTTTGTCACAAAGTCTGCGATCTCTTTCAGATCAGGTTGTCCATTTTCCATAACAACACCGGTTCCTACAGCTTTGATCATCATCGTATCATTTCCTGCATCTCCACATGCCATCACTTCATCCATAGATAGTCCAATTTGCTCTGCCAGATGTAAAAGTCCATCTCCTTTATCACATCCAATCTGATTTATTTCAATGTTATTTCCCAGAGAACTTGATACACTCGCAATATTTTTCTCGATTAATTCTTGTCTTGCAGTTTCCCGCTCTTCCATATCATCAAAAAATACACTGATCTTCTCAATTCCCAGCGGATGCTCTTCAATGTACTTTCGCAGATCATCCAGCGGTAGTCTTGTATCTCTCACAAGTTTTAATACATGATCTGATACACCATACTCTGCAAGATGGTCAAAATAGCATCGTTCCATATACCCTTGCCCATTCTGATAAATATCACGTGTACAATGATATTTTTCCAAAATATCAAACAACGAAAATACCGTTTCTTTTGGTAGATGATTTGTATATATGATCTTATTTTCTTTCTGATCATAAACAGTTGCCCCGTTACAGCAAACAGCATATCGAACGCCTGGAATATCTCTTAAAAATTCTGGAATTGCTTTAAAAATACGTCCTGTTGCTGGAACTATATAAACACCCCTTCTGATCGCTTCTTTTAGAACTTCTTCTGTGTGTTTTGAAATCTGTTTCTCGCTGTCTAAGAGTGTATTATCTAGATCCATCGCTACTAATTTTATCTTACTCATGCTATTCCTCCACAAAAAAATAATTTTGAATATTAATCTGGAGACTTTTATATCCCTGATACTCATTGATCACTGGATAATATGTACATGTGATATACTTTGCTGTTCCCATTTTCTCTCGAAATTCATCTTCATCCTCAAAAATCATGCCATCAATCCTAGTTCCCTGACTACTCTTTAATGCTAATTTTATCACATTTTTATTTTTTCCAAAAACATTCACACGTTCCACTTTTAACTTTCTGTGTGCAAATAATGGTTTTTTATTTTCTTTTCCAAATGGCTCTAAAACAGCTAACTGATGGATCAGATCCATGGTAATATAATCAACTGGCATATCAATATCAATCTGTACTTTTTTTGCAAAATCTTTTTTCTCAAGGGTACAGTTCTCGTTGATCTTTTTGCGGAATTCCTGTAATTTTTCTTTTTTCAAAGAGCATCCTGCTGCCATTGGATGTCCCCCAAACTTTGTGAACACCTCTTTGACTTTCATCATCTCTTCAAACATGGAATATCCTTCGATGGAACGTCCAGAACCTTTGATTCCTTCTTTTGCATCTGTTAAGACAAATGCTGGATGATTTAAGCGGTCCTTGATCCTTCCTGCTATGATACCTGCAATACTTTCATGACATTCTGGAAGATATAATACAAGCACTTTATCTCCTTTTGCTTCATATTCGAACGCCTGTCCCAGTGCCTCTTTTACACCATTTTCTGTCATGGTTTTCCGAAGATCATTCAGTTCTTTTAATTCTTCTGCTGTCTGTTTTGCCTTCTCTTCATCTTCTTCCAGAAATAGATTCAATGCTTTTTCGGCAGATTCCAAACGTCCGCTCGCATTGATACATGGTCCAACAATAAATCCTAGTGCATAAGACTGTATCTGTTTATCCATCAGATCATGCACATTCAGCAATGCTTTCAACCCGATATTTTGTGTATCTTTGATTCGGCGTAATCCTTCTTTGACAAAGATTCTGTTTTCTCCTGTCAGATCTACCACATCACAAACAGTCGCGATCGCAAGCATGGATAACAACTCTTCCAATTGGCTTTCATCTTCTTCCATTGCCTGATAAAATGCCCTCATAAACTGAAAAGCCACTCCTGCTCCACAAAGTAACGGATACGGATAATTGCATGCTTCTTGCTTTGGATTGATCACTACATCTGCTGGTGGAAGAACCTCTTTTCTCATTCCTGCTTCATCGGTATCAAATGGCACATCATGATGATCCGTAATGATCATTGTCAGTCCATGTTCTTTGCCGTATGCAACTGCATCTGCTGCTGCAATCCCATTATCACAGGTAAGGATCGTATCAATCTGGTCTTCCACTGCTTTTTCAATGATATTTTCATTAATTCCATAGCCATCTTTCATGCGGTCTGGAATCTGAAAATCAATCTTTCCACCAAGATCATGAATCGCTTTCCACAAAATATAATTTGAGACAACTCCATCTACATCATAATCTGAAATAATACGGATCGTTTTCCCCTCTTGTACCTTTTGCTTCAAAATCTCAACTCCTTCTTTGACGCCTTTCATCAAAAAAGGATCTGAAATATCTGAAAGTTCTCCATACAGATACTGCTGTATTTGTTCATCCCCAACCACATCCCTGTTGCGGATCAGCCGTGCGATCACTGGATCTATGTTAAATTTTTCTCCAATCTGATTAAAATCAGCCTTTTTCTTATACAGATACCACTGTTCCATCATCTTACTCCATTTTTCATAAAAAAGAGCATCCAGTATTTACTGAATACTCTTTTTGAATGTTTTATTTTCTTTTCTTTTTCTTCTTTTTCTTGCGGTTTGGATTTGCTGTGATCTTCTCTGGCTGTGCTTGACTGGCTGCCTGATTTTCTTTGATCACATCTGATCCAATTCGCGTCTTCATCATATACCAAAGTGGTCCAGTTAAAAATACAGAAGAGAACGCTCCTCCGATCACACCCACCATCAATGCTAATGCAAATTCTCTTAAGGAGGATACTCCGCAGATGAATAACGCTAACACCATAACAAATGTTGTCAAACTTGTATTGATCGTACGAACCAATGTACTTGAAATACTCTGATTTACAAGTGCTTTAATATCATCTCTTGTCCGGATCGTCTGAAGCTTCAGATTCTCACGGATACGGTCAAAGATAACGATCGTTGAGTTGATAGAATATCCAATGATCGTTAACATACATGCGATAAATGTTCCACCAACAGATAATCTTCCAACAGAATATGCTGCAAATACGACCAATACGTCATTGATCAATGCGATGATCGCACTGGATCCAAACTTCACGTCTTTAAATCGAATCGCAATGTAGATCAGCATACAGATCGCTGAGATCACAACGGAAATAAATGCATCTCTTTGCATTTCATTACTGATCGTTGAACTGATATTCTCTGTTGTTACAGATTTTACTTTATAATCTTTCTTTAATGTATTTTCGATCTGTTTTCTCTGGCTCAGATTCAATTCTACACTTTTTACAACCATCTGATTGTTTGCTTTTACTTTCTGACTCTGAACAGAGGTTGACTTGCTGACTTTCTCGTAAGCTTTCACAACCTGTTTTTCCAGAGAATCATTGACTTTCTGGTCATCCTTGAATGTGATCGTAGATGCTGTACCACCTGAGAATTCCAGATCATAATTCAAGATTGATCCAATCTTGCTTCGATTCATTGGAAGTGCAGCAAGTCCGATCAAAATGATCACACCTGCAACTGCAACGTATTTCTTACCTGTACGGACAAAATCTCTTGTTTTGATCGTTCTTGGTTTTCCATACCATTTCTTGTCGCGAAGTCCAAAATGATATGCCGCATATACAAGGAATCGGCTGATCACAAGTGCTGTAAACATAGAGATCAATACACTCATTCCAAGTGTCTGAGCAAATCCTTTGACCGTTCCTGATCCTTTAAACCATAAAACTAATACTGCGATCAATGTTGTAACGTTACCATCGATGATCGCTGATGCTGCCTTTCCGAATCCAGATTTGATCGCTGCTCCTGTACTCTTTCCTGCCCCGATCTCTTCCTGAATTCTGGCATAAATGATAACGTTTGCATCAACTGCCATACCGATACCGAGGATGATACCTGCAAGTCCCGGCAATGTCAGTGTCGCATTAAATCCATTCAGTGCTAATAACATCATCAGCATATAGATCGCAAGTGCCACACACGCAATCACACCAGGCACTGCATAAAATGCGATCATGATCAAGCATACCAGTACAAATCCGATGACTCCTGCTTTGACCGTTGTCTGGATCGCATTCACTCCTAATTTCGCAGATACTACGTTAGAACGTAATTCGTTTAATTTCACTGGTAAGGAACCGATTCGAATTGATGAAGCTAAATTCTCTGCTGCTTCATAACTTTCCATACCATCGATCGTACATTCTCCTTTTGTGATCGCTTCCTGTACATTTGGGGCACTGATCACCTGATTATCATAGATAATATAAATTGGTTTTCCAATATTGGCTTTTGTAGCTTTCGCAAATGCCTTTGTTCCCTTAGCATCAAATTCAAGTGCAACTAAATATTCTTTCTTACCAGTTGTCTGATTCTGATTAGTTACAGCTTTGGCTTTCTTAACATTTTGACCTGTCAATACAGTATCTAATGTTGTCTGAGTCGTTGTTTTTCCATTCTTCTTTACTTTTACCTGTTTCTGGACAGCAAAAGAAAGTGTTCCTGGTTTACCAAGCTCATCTAAAATCTTGTTTGCATCTGTTACTCCAGGAATCTCGATATTGATACGATCTTTTCCTTCCTGATAAACTTCTGCTTCTGTACTGTACCCTTCTACACGCTTCTGAAGTTTGTATACAGTATCTTTCATATCACTGTCAGATACATTCTTGCCATCTACTTCATATGTAATACTAACTCCACCTGCAAGGTCTAATCCAAGTTCGATATTGCTTGCTCGACCGATCTTCTTCTTTGTGATTCCTTTGGTTGTGATAAATGCTCCAAATACACACAAAGCGATCAGTAAAATAAGCCCTGCAATATACTTGCCACTGCTATTACGCTTCTTCATTCTCCGTCTCCCCTTCTAATGCCAATGCTGCCTTTACCATTAATGCACATTCTACCCTCTTGCGCTCTAATTTACATCCGATCTCATAAGTTCCATCGATCGTACCGTTAAAGTTATAAGAGTTTGCACTGCATCCACCACTGCAATAGAATCTTGCAAAACATTTTTTACATTCTTCTTTGGAGTATACATTACATGCCTTGAATTCTTTGACGATCTCATCTTTCTTGACTCCTTCGTAAACATTACCCATTAAGAAGTCTTCTTCTCCTACAAACTGATGGCATGGATATAAATCTCCCCATGGAGTCACTGCAAGATATTCTGTTCCTGAACCACATCCGGATAAACGTTTTGCAACACATGGCCCTCCTGTTAAGTCGATCATAAAGTGGAAGAAGGTAAATCCTTTTCCTTCCTTCTCTCTTTTGATCATCTCTTTTGCAAGAAGATCATATTCATCCATCAGAATTGGAAGATCCTCTTCTGTGATCGCATAATCTGCTGTATCCGGTGCCACAACAGGTTCTACAGAAATCTGTTCGAATCCTGCATCTGCTAAATGCATAACGTCTTTTGAGAAATCTAAGTTATGATGTGTAAAAGTTCCTCTTACATAATATTTCTGCTGGTTTCTGCTATCTGCAAATTTCTTGAATTTGTCGATAATAAAATCATAGCTTCCTTTTCCATTACGGAATGGTCTCATGTAATCGTGAACTTCTTTTCTTCCATCCACACTTAATACAACGTTATCCATCTCTTTATTGGCAAATTCCATGATATCATCGTTTAGTAATACACCATTTGTTGTCAATGTAAAACGGAACTTCTTATCATGTGTTTCTTCCAAAGAACGTCCATATGCAACGATCTCTTTCACTACATCAAAGTTCATCAAAGGCTCTCCACCAAAGAAATCAACTTCCAGATTTCTACGGTTTCCTGAATTCTCTACAAGAAAATCTAATGCTTTCTTACCAACTTCAGCACTCATTAATGCACGTCTTCCCTTGTATTCTCCTTCTTCTGCGAAACAGTATCGGCAGGCAAGGTTACAATCATGTGCAATATGAAGACAGAGTGCCTTTACAACTGTTGGTCTGTCTTTGAATCCACAAATGTATTCTTCATAACAGTCTTCTGTAAATAATACACCTGCATCTTTTAATTCTGTAACTTCTCCATAAGATTCTTTGACATCTTTCTCATCCCAGGATGATAATTCTTTGATGATCTCTTCTAATGTATGATCCTCATATAAAGCAATCACCTCATATGTCAGGTCATCAACCACATGGACAGATCCACTTGCTACATCAAGGACCATGTTATATCCATTATTTTTATACTGGTGAACCAAATGTAGTTCCTCTCTTTCTATTTTTTTCTATAAAATCAGGATCTTCTTTAATGCGGTCACGGAGTAAATAAAGGAAAGAAGTCTTCAATCCGCTAAAACTGTAATTATACCCGGGAATGTGCGGTTTATTCAAGGTAAAGGCCTTCGGATTCCCTTCTTTAGCCAAACGATCCACTACCGGTCCGCCGGGATAGCCCAAATCCATGACTTTAGCGCACTTATCGAAAGCCTCTCCGGCAGCATCATCTATCGTCTGCCCGATCACCTCCATATCCTTATACGAATTTACCCGAATAATCTGGGAATTTCCTCCGGACACCAATAAACAGATAAACGGAAACGACGGTTGATTATGGTCATCTTCGCTCTCCTTGATAAAATGCGCCATGACATGTGCCTGCAAATGATTTACATCGATCAGAGGAATGTCCAAAGCGGTTACAAAACCTTTGGCAAAAGACGTACCGACAAGTAAAGACCCCATCAATCCCGGTCCGCGAGTAAACGCCAATGCACTCAATTCGCTCTTATCGATTCCTGCACGTTTCAATGCTTCGGACACTACCGGTATAATATTCTGCTGATGCGCACGAGATGCCAGTTCGGGAACAACTCCTCCGAAAGCCTCATGCACAGCCTGGCTGGCTATAACGTTAGACAACATAACGCCATCTCGAATTACAGCTGCCGACGTATCGTCGCATGATGACTCTATTCCTAAAATAGTTATATGGTTCATATAATTGATTTTCTCACAATATTTCTGCGGACGAAATTAATCATTAAAAGGGAATTATTAGGAAAAGCATCCGATTTTTGTTTACCCAAAACACAACTTTTTACGCAAAATGTTATATTTTGCATAATTCTTTTAACAATATTATAATCACAAATCAAGAATAAATGTTGCATGATCGAAAAATTCGACAACGTCAAAGATTTATTCTCCGAAAAATGATAAATTTGTACCACATTGTCATGAAACAGATATTCAAGATTTTCAAATACATAACAATCAGCATATTAACGATTTTAATTATCGTATATGCCGGACTTTATTTATTGTTGAGCATACCCGCTGTTCAACAGGAAATCAAGAATATAAGCGAACGTGAACTATCTCAAGTATTAGAAACGAAATTAACTATAAAACAGGTACAGCTTTTCCCGTTCAATAAAGCAGTATTGGAAGGGCTTTGTCTATATGACCAGAAAAACGATACATTGCTTTATGCTCAAAAACTAACTGCCGGATTTTCCCCTTTTGCTTTATTGGAACATCAATTGATATTTACAACGGCCCAACTTTTCGATTTCAAAATCGAAATACAACGGGATTCTTCAAATTCACAAACCAATCTCCAATTTTTAATAGATGCTTTTACTCCTCGAAAAAAGAATCGTTATAAACCGTTCGATATACAGCTTAATACTATCCTGATTCGCCGGGGAAGTATCCGTTATGATATTTTATCCGAACCGTACAAAGATCCGGGAACTTTTGACAAGAACCATATCCTTTTGGACAAAGTAGTATCTACCGTATCACTAAAAGCTTTACGGAAAGACTCTATAAACATCAATGTCAGGCGCATCAGTTTTGAAGAAAAATCGGGCTTTTCATTATCAAAATTGGCATTTAAGTTACAAGGGAACGAAGATAAAGCGACATTGTCTAATTTTCGGCTCAATCTTGCAAATTCACACCTGAGTATCCGAAAAACAGACATCGACTTGTCAAAGACAAATACGCTGAAACAATTCTGTGACAGTACGGATTTGAATTTCAATATTGATGAAGCTCATGTCGTATTAAAAGACATTGCTCCTTTTGCTCCGATCTTACGGAACTTTTCTACCCCGATAGATTTGACATGTAATATCGGCGGAACTATAAACAACCTACGACTCGAACACATGAATTTATCTTATGGAGAGAAAAGTATCCATTTGAAAAGCAAAGGTAGTCTCGATGGCGTTACATCACCACAAAATGCGTTCATATTCGGTGAAATACAAGAATTGAATGCATCTCCCAAAGGAATACAATCTTTAATCAACGATTTATCTTCGGTCCGCAAAGATGTGAACCCGATTCTTGCTCATTTAGGAACAGTTAGTTTTCACGGTGAAATATCGGGATTTATAACTCAATTGATCACCTTCGGAGAATTTGACAGCAATATCGGAAAGTTACGGGCGGACATGATGATCTCCCGGAATGCAAAAGAAAATCTGGCATATAAAGGAACTGTAGAAACTTCAGGGCTTCAAATCAGGGAGCTTCTGCCCCAAGGGAATCCCTTGGGAGAAATCAGTTTTAAATTTGATCTCGATGGACACCACCCGCATAATGAAATGCCCGAAGGTAAAGTCATTGGAGATATAGGCCATATCGACTTTAAAGGATACACATACGAGAACATCAGCCTGAACGGGAACTACAAAGGTTCGAAATATGACGGCACTCTCAATATAGACGATCCGAACGGGAACTTGCAAATGAACGGAACTATCGATCTATTAGATAAGCGTCCGATATTTCAATTAGTAGCACGAGGTGAAAATATACGTTTACAGGAACTACAATTAGCCCCTCAATACTCAAACTCGACTTTAGGATTCATTCTCAGTGCCAATTTCGAAGGAAATAATCTGGATAATGCAGAAGGAGTCTTATCGATAGACACCCTCTCTTTTAACAATAACGGAAAAATATTCTCAACTCGAAATTTTCATATCGAAGCTCACAATGAACAAACTCCTCAGTCAGTAAGCATCGAATCGGACTTAATATCAGGAAGAATATCCGGCCGATATTCTTTTAATACACTAAAGGACTCTTTCACTCGAATGTTAGCATCTGCGCTACCTTCACTCATTCAGCCACCTACCTCTAAACAAGTAGCACAAAACAACTTCACTTTTAACTTCGAGATTCAGAACAGCAATCATTTATCGGATGTTCTCGAACTGCCTTTTATTTTAAAAAATCCGGCAAAAATATCAGGATTTTTCAGTGATGAAAACCGCAATTTCAGGATAGAAGGAAATTTGCCCGAATTTCAAATAAAAAACATGCGCTTTGCTTCGGCGGGAATCTACGCAGAAAAACAAAAAGAAAATATTTCTTTCCAGCTTGGAGCTATGCTACTTAACAAGCAGGACAAACAGATTCATTGGAATGTAGCTGCAAAAGCTCATGACGACTATCTTAACACAAAAATCAACTGGAGCAACTCCGGTACGGCAACGTTTTGTGGAGAATTATCATCCCAAAGTAAATTTATCAAAACCGAAAAATCTGCCGATGCCGACATACATATCAACCCGACCCAACTGATACTGAATGACACAATATGGCAAGTCTCCCCGTCCCAAATCAATATTAACGATGGTAAAATACAAATCAGCCATTTCGAAGTAAGACATGATTCTCAATTTTTACGTCTTGACGGTAACATATCAAAACTTCCTGAAGATGAATTGACTTTGCAACTGAATGACATCAACCTTGATTATATTTTCGGATCACTGAATATCAAACATGTCGTTTTTGGAGGTCAAGCCACGGGTATATTCAGCATCGCCGGATTACTGAATAAAGAAATCCGCCTGAGTACAAAACAGTTTGATGTAATTAATTTTGCATACAATCACTCTTTATTGGGAAATCTTCATCTATTCAGCCAATGGGAGCGAGAAACAAAAGGTATTTTACTACAAGGTAAAATATCTCAATCGAATACAGATGATACCCGGATCGAGGGATATATATTTCCGACCAGAGATTCGCTACATCTGTCATTCGATGCAAATCGGCTGAACCTTGAATTTCTCCGTCCGTTTATGGATAATATTTTAAGCAATGCGACAGGACGGGCCACCGGAAAACTGGATTTTTACGGGAAATTCAAAGCCTTAAACGTAACAGGAGATGCTTTTGTCGATAATTTTACTTTCGACATCGGATATTTGAACACGTCATTTTCCGTTACTGATACCGTACACATGACTCCTACTTCGATATATTTTAATGATGCCTCGTTGCGCGATCGAAATGGGAAACTCGCTAAGGTCAAAGGTATATTGCATCATAAAAACTTCAAGAATCTCAGCTATGATATCGGGATTTCAGGATTACAGAATTTTCTGGTATATAATATGACAGAAAAACTCAGCCCTATTTATTACGGCACAATATATGGAAGCGGAGCTGCAACTATCAACGGGGATCTTGTAAAAACGAATATAGATGTCAATATGAGTACTGGACCGAACTCTAAATTTACCTATGTTCTTACGGGAAACGAAACGGCAAGCGATTACCCGTTCATTACTTTCATAAATAGACGTGCATTGAATTTTGAAAAGCAGAAATTACAACAGGATAGCATCAATACTCCGATTTCTACTCCGGTTATTGAAAAAAAGAATCATTTATTAAATATAAATCTTCAAATCGATGCTACTCCCGATATAACGATGCAACTGGTCATGGACCCGGCCACAGGAGATATAATCAAGGCAAACGGAACTGGGGCAATGCGTATAGAATATAATACGTTATCCGACATGAAAATGTATGGTACATATACCTTGGAAAAAGGGAATTATAACTTTAATTTGCAAGATCTTATCACAAGAGATTTTACCATACGTTCAGGGAGCAGTATCTCGTTCAGAGGTACACCTCTGAATGCCGAGCTCAACATCGAGGCTTATTACGCACTGACAGCAAATCTACAAGATCTGGATGAAAGTTTTGCCGATGATAAGGAACTGGCAAGAACGAACGTTCCTGTTCAAACGGTTTTACGTCTTACCGGAGATTTACAACGTCCCGATTTTAAATTCGATTTGAATTTTCCGACTTTAAGTCAGGATGTCGACCGACGGATACGTAGCATTGTCAGCACTGACGAGATGATGAACCGGCAAATCATATATTTGTTGGCATTAAACAAGTTCTATACTCCGGATTATATGAACGTGGGACAGGCCCGAAATAACGAACTCGTTTCGGTAGCCTCATCGACCTTATCTTCACAATTAAGCAATATGCTCGGACAAATTAGCGACAAGTGGAATATCGGTACAAATATCCGAAGTGATAAAGGCGATTTCTCTGATGTAGAATTCGAACTTGCTTTATCGAGTCAACTGCTCAACAATCGATTAATATTTAACGGAAATTTCGGATATCGAGATGACGCCGTAAACAGCAATACATTTATCGGTGATTTCGACTTAGAATATTTACTCAGCAAAAGCGGAAATTTACGCTTAAAAGCATATAATCACTACAATGATAAAAACTACTACATAAAATCGGCCCTGACAACTCAAGGCGTAGGAATCATGTATAAACGTGATTTTACAAAATTTCAGGAACTATTCCAGCGCATAGGAGAATCGATACATCGTCTTTTCAAAAAAAAGAGAAACCCGAAAATCAAAGATAACACACAAACTACCACAGAACAAGAAAAATAATTCTTTATATAAAATCGAAAGACTTAAAAAATACTTCCAAAAGTCTATTCAATCTATCTAAAAAGGGATATTCAGTAAATGTCCCTAAAAAATAAGATGGCATATGAAGATGATGGCGCATCATCACTTCCTATGCCATTTTTATTGTAGTTTTTCGTTGTTTTCTCACATAATTTTATCCGTCAAGACAAGACTTTCCTGAAGAAGTCTGATGACCTCTTTTGATTCTGTCAGTAAAATCATATCATACCGCTTTAACCGTCCTGTTCCTGATCTTGTCAATCATCAGTACGGCATTTGCCGTATGTATTCCGAAAAAGATCCACAGGATTTCCGTCTTCCTGTTCCGTGCCTTTATCCTTGAGAGCGAGTAATGCTGCTTCTGTGTGCCGAAGCTGCCTTCAAGCCGGGTAGCCCTCTCCCTTGAGAGTTCACTTCTGAGAACCCTTCTCAACTGCTCATCCTTTGCCGCCCTTCCCTTGCGCACGAAGGAAGTGGATATTCCGTATTTCGTGCAAAACTTCCTGTTGGCATTGTTGGCGTATATGGAATCGGCAGCCACACATCTTACCCTCACGTTCATGAGTTTCTGCTGCATACGGATACAGTCCTTCAGACGTATACCCTCATTGAAAGCCTTGAACGAGAGGTGTTCGATGAACGATATGCCGTCTATCTGTATATTGTTCACTTTTGCACCGAACTCAACAGACTTGTTTTCCTTTCCCCTTACGATAGGACGTACATAATGGCGGTCAATGCTGACGATTCGGTCACTGACCTTCCGGCCTTCAAACATTTCCTTCTCCTGTACAAGGACCTTTCTGATGACGGACAGCCGTTTCCGGTAATCCGGTGTGTATCGGAGTGAGACACCGTACTCCCTATGGATTCCATCCCTCTGTATGAGGAGTTTTTCAAGAAGCCTGATCATACGGCGCTTGAGCATCCTTGTCCGTGAAACCTTCCTTTTTCTTTTCTTGCTGTAGGACAGATAAGACGCTTCCACATCCGCATATTTGTTGCGCGGACGCCTTATGCCAAGCTCCCCGCAATGCTGACAGATATGTCTGTGAAGCCATTCAATGCTTTCCCAAAGAAGTTTCATGTCCGTAGGAAAACGCATATGGCTCTCATAGCATGTGGCATCGCTCATGCACACGTGAAGGTTCTCAAGATAAGGTTTCCAGTGTGAGGCCAGCACTTC
>OGOU01000801.1_pt1 | contig 26112 bp, 17 predicted proteins | sample 1552721 | NCBI WGS metagenome assembly OGOU01 (sample SAMEA2580176, study PRJEB22360) | human gut metagenome | biome: human gut; feature: human-associated habitat; material: faeces | place: Denmark | collected 2008/2010
TTCTTCTTTATTCGCTTTCGTGCCGGGAAACGGAAATTTGGCAGAAGAAGGCTTCAAACTGATATGTGCCCATAGTGATTCTCCCACATTCCGCATCAAGCCGCATGCAGAAATGCCCATAGAAGGGAAATACCTGAAACTGAATACAGAAGTGTACGGAGGCCCGATCCTTTACACCTGGTTCGACCGCCCCCTATCGATGGCCGGACGTGTCATGGTGAAAAGTGACAAACCTCTGAAACCAACGACTCAATTCGTAAATTTCAAGCGTCCCCTATTGGTTATCCCTCACCTTGCTATCCATTTCAACCGCACCGTAAACGAGCAGGGCAATCCGCTCAGCAAACAAAAAGATATGCTTCCGGTGATAGCCATGATCAACGAAAAGTTTGAAAAAGATAATTTCCTTTTAAAATTGATTGCAGAGGAAATGCATATTCCCTGTGAAGACATTTTGGATTTCGACCTGACACTTTACGAATACGAAAAAGGCACATTGTTCGGACTGAACAATGAATTTATTTCTTCCGGGCGTTTGGACGATCTGGCAATGGTACATGCAGGCCTTCAAGCCCTGATCGATTCAGACCCTTGCAACAAAACAAAAATACTTGCGATCTTCGATAATGAGGAAGTAGGCAGCGGTACCAAACAAGGAGCCGGATCACCTATCCTCCGCACGATTCTGGAACGGATCGCCCTGGCGCAGGAATGTAAAGCAGAAGAACTCTACCGGGCAATTCACAACTCATTTATGATCTCGGCGGATATGGCACACGCCCTTCATCCCAATTATACGGAAAAACACGATCCGACCAACCATCCGATTATGAACGGAGGCCCGGTTATAAAGATCAATGCAAACCAAAAATACGTAACAGATGGAGACTCGGCAGCGGTATTTGCAACGATATGTAAAATGGCAGGCGTACCCTACCAGACTTTCGTCAATCATTCCGACATGGCCGGAGGCTCTACGCTGGGAAATATTTTATTATCACAAATGGAAATACGCGGAGTCGATATCGGCAATCCGATGTGGGCCATGCACTCCGTAAGGGAAACGGCAGGCGTACTCGACCATGAATACGTGATCAAAGCATTTACCACATTTTATAACATTTAGGAATAGAGTACCGCCACTATATTTTTAGAAAACTCTGACACGGACACGAAGTGAATCCATTTTGCTTCGTGTCTTTATCCTCCATATAATAATCATATCCCCTAAATTAATAAAATGAAGATCATTACATACAATGTAAACGGACTGCGCAGCGCCTTGTCGAAAGGCTTCACAGACTGGCTCGCCATCGAAAAGCCGGACGTGGTATGCCTTCAGGAAACCAAAGCGCAACCCGACCAGATTCCGACACTCGAATTTGAAGCATTAGGCTACAAAGCTTATTTCTTCTCTGCCAGGAAAAAAGGATACAGCGGCGTAGGAATCCTCACAAAAATCACTCCCGACCATGTGGAATACGGAATGGGCATTTCCAAATACGACGACGAAGGGCGTTTCATCCGGGCAGATTATGGCGACATCTCGATCGCCAGTGTCTATCACCCCTCCGGAACGACAGGCGACGAGCGGCAAGCCTTTAAAATGGAATGGCTGGAAGATTTCAGGCTTTATGTGAATAATCTCAGGCAAAAACACGAAAAACTGATTATCTGCGGCGACTACAACATTTGCCACCGCCCGATCGACATTCATGACCCGGTGCGAAATGCCAACAGTAGCGGCTTTTTACCCGAAGAACGTGAATGGATGAGCCGTTTTCTCGACGATGGATATACCGATACATTCCGCTTTTTCCATCCGGAGGAGCCTCATCACTACACCTGGTGGAGTTTCAGAGCAAATGCAAGAACCAACAATAAAGGGTGGCGCATCGATTATTGTATGGCTACCCAAGCGGCAGTTCCTTTATTGAAAGACGCTTATATCCTGCCTCAGGTAAAGCATTCGGATCATTGCCCGGCCGTGGTTGAATTAAATGTATAATCGATAACGAAATTAAAAATACACGACCTGCCCTCTAAAAGTTTTAATTGCTTTTAGAGGGCACTTTCTTAAAATTAAGAAAATTACCCGTCTATTCTATACATTCTCTATCCGCGTTTTCATCATTTTCCGGCACGTTCTTTTATAAAAGGCACATCTCCCCTCTTTCTACTTCGATTCCCCGCCTTTTAAAATTCTTTTATCGTTTCAAACTGCCACACAAACTTCTATGTTTCCGGCTATTAAGCATTCGGTAATGCATAAAAATCCCTATATACTGCTAAAACTTTCTTATTTTCATGATCGGTATTTAAAATGTTACGTATCACCTTAAAAGCAGTAGTTCCCTGCCCGAACAGACATCATGAACCAGGTAACCCTACATATTAAAATTTAAACGCCATTTTATAACCGAATCTTATGCAGCCGATGCACATTCATATAATTCTTTTAACTTCCAGGCATACCCGATACTACCTCACACTCCTAACCTTTATATTCTTATTATTTCCGACCTCCACCTACTCTCAAGCTCCTACCCATCCCTGGTATATAGGCCGAGAATTTTGCATACCGATATTCTATGGCAACCTAAAAACCCAACTCAAAGATCAACAACCGATAAGCCTGCAATACGGATTATCAGCAGGCTACAAACTACACCGTCTTTTCGATCTGGAACTATCGATAGATTACGGCAGCAGCAGACTGACCGCCCACACGGCAGACTACGGCTATTCCTTAGATAAGCATGGGGAAACCTACCCAACGCTTCAAACCTCCGGAACAGTTCCTTATTCTCAAATTTATTCTTTGCTTAAATATGCCGGTGTAGGATTACACGCCCCTTTCAACCTAAACCGCTTGTTTTTCCATCGCCCGAACCCCTACCGCTTATCTTTCCTCTTAAGTCCGGGCATCTCCGTCAATCGGTACAAATCCAAAATCCGCCTTAAATACTCCCACCAAACCTGGCTATCCCCTCAAGTCCATTGGAGTTTTGACCTGGGTATCGATTTGCTGATACGCTATAACCTCTCCAAACGAATCGACTTCCAGTTGCGCTCAGGCATAAAATACATCAGTAACAAAAAGTCCGACGGCCTTTCCACCCCCTTCCCTCATAACACAAGTTATGCCTGGACTTCAGGCATCAGCCTGCTTTATAAATTCGGTAAAAAACGCTTATTTTAAGGGGAATAATATAAAAGAATTAGGAATGCCTACTATCTCACATCCGATACAACCATTATTAAAAAAAGAAACTCCTACAGTATCAAAATATTGTAGGAGTTGTCATTTTTTGTCGTTCGGTGTTAAACCTTCGGACTTTGTTTCAGTGACCTCGGAGGGGCTCGAACCCTCGGCCCATTGATTAAGAGTCAATTGCTCTACCAGCTGAGCTACGAAGTCATCGTTTTAGCTGCATTCCGACAAAACGGTTTTGCGGGTGCAAATATGCAACTATATTTTTAATTCTGCAAGAATTATTGTTTTTAATCTTCTTTGATGTTGTGATAAACATTGGTAACGTCATCGTCTTCGTCGAGTTTATCCAAAATCTTATCTACCTCTGCCCGTTGTTCGGGGGTCAGTTCTTTGGTATCCATCGGAATCCGGGTAAATTCACCGCTCACAATGTCGTATTTGTTTTCTTCAAGGTATTTCTGGATATTTCCATAGGCATCAAAAGAACCGTAGATGTTGATAACCCCGTCCTCATCCTCGAAAATCTCATCTACTCCATAGTCGATCATCTCCAGTTCGAATTCTTCCATATCGAAGTTTTCCGGTTTGTTGATCTTAAAAACACATTTCCGTTCGAACATAAAATCCAAAGAACCGGTCGTTCCCAACGAGCCGCCGAATTTAGTGAAAGCGTGACGCACATTGGCAACCGTACGGGTATTGTTATCGGTAGCGGCTTCCACAACGATAGCGATTCCGTAAGGAGCATATCCTTCGTAAACAATTTCCTTATAGTCGGATGTATCTTTTGAAACCGCACGCTTGATTGCCCGTTCCACATTCTCTTTCGGCATGTTTTCAGCCTTTGCATTCTGAATCAAAATACGAAGACGGGTATTATTGTTCGGGTCAGGTCCACCTGCTTTTACAGCAATATCAATTTCCTTGCCTATTCTGGTAAACGTACGGGCCATATTGCCCCATCTTTTCAGTTTACGTGCTTTGCGGTATTCAAACGCTCTTCCCATGGTATATTGTAAATTTAAATTTCTAATTACAAGGCGCAAAGTTATATTTTTTAGATAAAAAGGAAAAGGAGAGAAAGAAAAAGTAACCGGTAATAATCGGTTTTATCGACAAACCACTTATTGAATCAATAAAAACAATCGTCCGTTTCCCAAATTATCCGTCTCTCGAAAATAAAAATGAAAAAGTAAAGCGTGGAACTGATGTGCCGCCTTACAGAGAGTACCGCCAAGTACAAAAAAGAAGAAAAACACAACAGTCCACGCTTATGCGTAAACGTTAGTTTTATTCTTACTTTTTTTAAAAGAATTTTGGCGGTTTCTCTGTTAAGAATAATAAGTAACGATCAAATTCTAATTCCTTAAAGAAACTATCTCTATAATTTCAAAGGTGGACACAAACATAATAAAAATAAGAAACAAATTATCATGTATAACACATTTTATACCACTACATCAAACAACAAAAAATATTTATTATTAAATAAAATCACATCTAATCACATAGCAATTAAAAGATTGGCCACATTATAATATCTACCTAAAAGATATAAGATTTAGAAATAAGCATATAGAATTTGGCACAAGAAATGTTTATATTATCTTTGATTAAAAGCTGATATAATATATTATCAAAAATCAAAATTATATGAAAGCTTACTTTGTCATTATAGCTATTATTTTCTTATACTCTTGTCAGCCGACAAACATTAAGATTCCACCTAACCCATTATTCGGTACACCTATCGGACCGTTTTGGTGGACAGGGGATACTCTATCCATGCAACTTTCGGACTATTTTCCCGATCTTTCTCTTCTTAAAAAAATTTCTGCTTCCAAAAATGTAGAGCTTGTACATCCGACCGATAGCATTTTGCTTTTAGTTCCGACAGAACAGACCGTCCCTTTAGGGAACCTGACGTTTCGTTATGAAGGATTCGATTACGACATTCCGTTGTTGACTAAACCCCAGGATGAAAAGAATCTTCCGGTAATTTTTACCGCCGATGTGCTGAACGATACTATTTTTCTTGAAAGTGACCGTCCTGTGGAAAAGTGGAGTGTTTATATACAGAACTATAAATTAAAAGACAAATTTCTATTTCCAACCGTTCGGCATTTAAAGATTGCATTACCCATGGAGATGGAAGAGATTAAATCGAGTATCTTACGAGTATGGGCTGTAAATGAGTCGGGAATTTCCAACGAAATATGTATTCCGCTTACAAAAAATAAAGTAGTCAAAGAGTTACATCTTCTCGATTCCATTCCTGGATTAGAACGTATGAAAAAGAATTTCACTCATGATGATTCGCTTACAGGTAAAGAGGTTTCAAAAATATTTTTCAGGAAATACGACAGATTTCCGCAGTTACATTACTTCGTGACAGAAAACCTGCAAGAACAAGGAATAAATCATTCTCCCCGGCGCATGTTATTGACAAAAGATTATAAAATCCCTATCCACTTTACAACAGACAGCACCACCGCCAGCCGCTTCGCTCAATTATGGACATTTCATATCAGTTTACCGGGAGTACCTGAAATTTGCAGTCCCGATTCTTTACATATTCCTATAAAAGCTGAAGAAGATTTGACGGCAATTCGTCGTCAAATGGCTCTACTTAATCATCTTTATAGAAATAGCTTTTCCTTACAACACGGTGATTTTATCCCTTTAAGAGTGGAAAACGAAGTGTATGCTTATATGCGTTCCTATTTTGAAAAAGAAACTATCGTCGTTTTTAATAAGAACCAAGAAGCCGTGACTTTGAAACTCGATTTACCTGATTTGAAGCGGGAAGAAAATTTCAGGGCATTGTTTGATAACCGATTCAGTTACAACAATTCCAAACTGATTTTAGACGTACCGGGAAATGGGGTCGAAGTTATTTACAACGAACATATACCTAACTAATAATCAGACAAATATCCAGCAAACAAAGGATTTCTTATCCAAACATTCTCTTGAAAACATACTTTTTTACGTATCTTTGTGCAAAGAAACAAGAGTATTATGAAAGAATATATTTTCGAGATCGAAATGAAAGTGCGGGATTATGAATGTGACCTGCAATGCGTTGTGAATAATGCCAATTATCAACATTATCTGGAACACGCCCGTCATGAATTTTTAGAAAGTGCAGGGGCAAACTTCGGAGAATTGCATAAGCAGGGCATCGATGCTATGGTAGCCAGGGTAGAGATCGATTATAAAGTTTCCCTAACCAGTGGGGATCGCTTTACTGTACGGCTGAATATAAAGCGTGAGGGGGCTAAATTGGTATTTCTTGAAGATATTTATCGTTTACCGGACAATAAACTCTGTGCCAAAGGTAGGGTAGAATCTATTTGCACAGAAAACGGACGTTTAACCCGGGGGGAATTGTTCGATAAGATTTTTGCTGCATATTTGAAAACGAATGAGGGATAAAATCACAATAGAAAGGCCTGCCCTTTACTATATTGTCATTCGATGATGTGAATTATTTTTACAAAAAACAGTTCTTTTTTTTGGTAGGAATGAAAAAAGCGCTACATTTGTACCCGCAATCGGATGATAGCACGGGCGCTTAGCTCAGTTGGTTCAGAGCATCTGGTTTACACCCAGAGGGTCGGGGGTTCGAATCCCTCAGCGCCCACAAAAGGAAGACTAAAACAGTCTTCCTTTTTTTATTTTCTCCAATCGTTTTTCTTTTCCTGAAAATTCGAACGAAGGGGAGCGGGTTCGTAACGTGTTCACGAGGGACGTTCGTCACGAGTAATCCCTCAGCGCCCACAGAAGGAAGGCTGAAACAGTCTTCCTTTTTTTATTTTCTCCAATCGTTTTTCTTTTCTTAAAAATTCGAACGAAGGGAGAGCGGGTTCGTAACGTGCTCACGAGGGACGAAAGTATCAGATTATCCTTCCTATAAAACCTGACAATACGATTTCCGCTCCACGTTTTTCTTTCTGTAAACTCGTATATAATTCACCGGAAAATACATCGATCATGTTTCCCTAAAATACGTAAATCCGGATCTCATTATTTTTGTAACAGGAATTAAAAACGATCGACAATGACATTTACCCCTATCTTCCCTAACACATACCTTCTCGACAGAAAATTCAGGTAAATAAAATGCTAAAAATTATTTCCGAACTTCACAGTCTATAAAATATTATACACTAAAAACTATATCTTTATCCAGATAAATTAATATTAAAATCACCTATGGAGCATTTCGAGCAGGTAACAGGAAACAAAAAACAGTATTTAGAATTATTATTGCTGGCAGACCCGTCGGAAGAAATGGTAGATAAGTATCTGGAAACAGGAGAAATGTTTATTTTAATCCAACAGGGTAAGGTTGTCTGCGAAGCTGTGGTCGATCCTTGTGGAGAATTGAAAAATCTGGCCGTCGATCCTCTATTCCAGAAAAAAGGTATAGGGACGAAAATGCTTGATCTACTCAGTAAACATTATCAGGGAAAATTCAATTTTCTATATGTAGGGACAAGCGATTCGGGAGTAGCTTTTTATGAGAAATGTGGCTTTCAATATTCTCATAGGGTGAAAAATTTCTTTACAGACCATTATCCTGCCCCTATTTTTGACAACGGAGAACAATGTGTCGATATGATCTATTTAAAAAGAAAATTATCCTAACGGTTTTCTACAATCAACTTTTCCGGGCAGGAAAAGTTATTTTAAACATAAGTTTCCGAAACGACACGTATCCGAAGAACGGACAAAAGCTATAAACGATTTGCCCAAGCAATCAAATGTATTTTTCCAACAACTCATTTAATTGAGCGGTATTTACAGGCTTTGCCAGATAATCACTACATCCGGCCTTCAATGCTTGTTCCTTATCTTCGTCAAAAGCATTGGCTGTCAAAATAATAATCGGGACTTCCGAATCCGTTTTACGGATATTTTTCGTCGCTTCCAAACCATCCATTTCGGGCATTCTTATGTCCATTAAAATCAGGTCGGGATGCAATCGGGCATTTAACTCCACGGCTTCACGTCCATTTAATGCACGTTCAAGCCGATATTTATTTTTCAAAATATTATATAACAACAAGAAATTACTATCGTTATCTTCTGCCACTAACAATAGTTTTTCCCCTGTTCCGGCTCTTTTGTTTTGTCTGAAAAGAGTAGGTTGTTCGGTAGCTTCGGATTCTGTTTCCGCTATTTTCGGCTCACAAGGAATCACAAACCAAAAGATACTTCCCTTTCCTACTTCAGATTCTACGCCGATTTCTCCTTCCAATCTCTGAATAATCGTGTCGCAGATGGATAGTCCCAAACCGGTACCCTGCACAAAGTTGTCAAATTTCCTAAAACGCTCAAACACATAAGGTAAATTCTCCTTTGCAATTCCTTTTCCGGTATCTGCAACAAAAAAACGTAAGCCTCCAGGTACCTGTTCATAGCCCATTTTAATATAACCGTCGGTCGTAAATTTACAGGCATTATTCAAAAAATTAGAAATAACCTGGGTTAAACGATTCTTTTCAGAATAGATGATGTGATCCTCTGCCGGCAATTCACAAATCAACTGGACGTTTTTCTGCACTTTGAAACGGTAAATTTGCTTGAGATTGGCAAAAATAGACCGGAGGCTGATTTCCGAAAATACAAAGTCAAGTTGCCCTGCTTCGATTTTAGAAAGGTCAAGAATATCGTTCACCAACCGTAACAGCAATTCGTTGTTCGTTTCGATAATCTTACAATATTCCTGTCTTTCTTCAAAATCCGCGGTATCTGCAACTAAATTCGAAAAACCGACGATTGCATTTAAAGGCGTACGGATTTCATGGCTCATATTCGCCAGAAAAGCAGATTTTAAACGGTTTGCTTCTTCTGCTTTATCTCTCAATACAATCAACTCGTTCGTCAGATTTTTCCATTCGGTGATATCTTTTCTCAATCCGGTGAGTAGTACGACCTGCCCCTGCTCGTTTTTTTCAAAAACCACCGCATGAATATCCACCCACCGCAATCCTTTCACAGGTAAAAACACCCGAATCTGAATGTTTACGGTCTCGGTCCTTTCGTTTACCACATCATCCAAAGCCTTGGTAAAAACAGGAATATCCTCAGCATAGATCGACGCCATAAAATCGGCTTTCGGAATACCGTGATACATATAGGATGTAGGATTAGGAGAAGAGAATATTTGCTTCTCTACATCATAATCCCATTGAGTAATCCCATTAGACGAAATTGCCAATTCCGTTTTAAAATTGATCGCTTCCAGTTCGCTTTGTTCACGAAGCTGTTCGGTAATATCTTTTTCTGTCCCGATAATTTGAAAAACTTGTCCGCTTTCTTTAGAACGTATTCCAATGGCTTTAATTTCAAATGAAGCGTATTCACCATCTTTCAAGGCACGCAGAATTTCTTTCTTCTTTTCACATTTCCCGGATATCAGGTCATCTATCAAAAGCCGGAATTTTTCCCAATCGTCAGGATGGAAAATATCTTTCGTTTCTTTTACCCCTTTTCCTTGTCCGACAAGGACATCCCGATATAACGATGTGAAACGATCGCTTTCAACATCATATATCCAAGCCGATAGAGCACCGACTTCCAAAGCGACCGACAGTCCCTGCCGGATGTTACTCAATTCGATTTCGTTTTTACGAATATCCGTGACATCCACTACAATGGCTATAATATAGCACGAACCATCATAATTGACCAACTTTGTTTTCGTCGTTATTCCATAACGGATTCCCCAACGCTTGTCTTCACTCACCCTCTCATAGGTAACAGGACTGTCGCTGTTCAAAGCTTCATGGTCTTCCTCCCAATGTTCTTTTGCCAGCGGATCGTTCAGTTCAAAGTCGTTTTTCCCTATAAATTTGGAAACTTTATCACCACTAAAATCCGCTACTTTCTGATTATAATAGATATAACGAAAATCATCGGAAACATCTTTCACAAAGATACCCACCGGTAAATGGTCGATCACCAGATTCAAAAAGTTCTTGTATTTCGCTATTTCTTTTTCAGCAAATATCAATGAAGTGATATCATGAATAAAACAGATCACCCGTTTGTCACCTAAAGGTGCTGTTTTGGCTTCCACGTGCCGACTTATCCCCGTCACCATCGTTTCGCAATTAAACGAACAGGGTTTCCGGGTTACAGCCGTTTTTTCCAAATAGCTTTGAATTTTCTGTGCAGTTTCATTGAAATTAGGAATTATCTGTCCCAGATATTCCATATTACGGCCAATAAGTTGTTTGATTTCCAACCCTAATAAAAGAGGGTTCATCGGATTTACAATATCGACTATTCTCAAATCGGAATCAAAGATAACGGCCATGTTGGGCATGGCTAAGAGTAGTTGCTTTAGTTCCTCATTGGACTGTTTGTACATCTGTTCCCTTTTCCTACGGATCCAATAGAATAGCGCAAGTATTATGAGGGACAATGTTGCGGCAAAAATTATCCTTAACTTATATTTTTCCAAAAAACCGGGTTCAACATTATGCCAGACGACGTCTTCGGGAACAAGTTTTTTATTTAAACCGGATACATTTAATGTGAGATCATTTAAATGATATTTCGGCTTAGAAGGAGTTTCAGAAAACAAAGGGCTATGTTCCATTCCTTTTTTCAACACGGTATAGGTTAGGTCTGCCAGATCGGTGCCTATCTCTATTCCCGAAACGAAATAGCCGCCGAAATAATTCGAATTAGAAAAATCCTGATCAAGAATTTCATAAATATTTTTTTCAGGATACTCCGAAAGCCGGTTATGCAACATAGAATAAGCATGGGGATAGTGGTTTACATCAGTAAACCATCCGGCAGAAATTACGGCACAACGATCGTCCATTTTAATGATAGAATCAACCAGGTCTGCTGTAGAAAGTCGGTCGCCAAACCAATAGTGTACACGAAGGTCCTTTATATCCCGGACAATACCGGATAAATAATTTTTCAAGAAAACATGATGATACCGGCTACCATAGCAAAATGCAATATCCGTGATGTCCGGTTGCAATTTTTTGACCAGCATGATATTTTCATAAAAATAGTCCGTGACATAATATCCCGTTACTTTAAAACCTTCAAAAGATTTCACCATGGGCATGATCTCACTCCCATCGAAATCATTTCCTTCCAATTCCTTACGATAATCGATATAGTCATGCTTTACCCCGCCCAACACAACAGGGATATCCTTCCAATCGGCCGGACAACAATCCCGGTAAACAGACCAGGCTTCTCCGCCGATAATCACTACAATCCTGGGATGTTGCTCATAGGCTTTGAAAAGAGATTTTTGCCATTCAGCCCATTGATAATAGTCGGAAGAAGATTCGCTATCCATGTATTCGACAGCAGTAGCTATATCCGTTTTTTGCTTTATCTGCTGTATAAAAGCAGATATCATACGGTTCCCGGTTTCTTTAATAGGAGTATAAGAACTAATAACTAATATTTTATCAATATTTTTCTCGTTTTCAGCTAACGAAAAAACAGGAGATATAAATCCAAAAATCAATACAAATAAACAGTATCTTATACACGTCTTCATTTACTTACTATACTCCTATTTCTTTTAATGTATTCAATAACGATTCTGAGGTTATCGGTTTAGTTACATATTTAGTAAAACCGTTTTCTAATATTCTTTTCTTATCATCTGCAAATGCAAATGCCGTAACTGCAATGATCGGGATAGAGGGATCGATTTCCCTGATCGCAGCAGTAGCTTGATAACCGTTCATTTCAGGCATTTTTATATCCATCAATATGGCATTGGGATGGTACTTCCGGAAAAGTTCCACCGCTTCCTGCCCATTAAAAGCATGTATCAAATTATAATCCTTTTGAAGGAAAATTTGAAACAGCTTATAATTATCCATTACATCTTCTGCAATCAACAAGGTTGGCTTTCCCGATATTATTTCCGGATTTTTCTTACCGGATAATGTTTCGCCCGATACAACAATTTCTTCTTGCCGATTATCACCCCCTCCAGCCAAAAGCTTACAAGGAAGGATAAACCAAAAAGTAGAACCCTTGCCTTCTTCCGATTTGACGCCAAGGGAACCATTTAATTTTTGAACAATAGTCTGACAAATTGAGAGCCCTAATCCTGTCCCGGTCTTAAAGGTATTCAATTTAACGAAACGATCAAATATTTTTTGCTGTTTATCTTCAGGAATGCCTATACCTGTGTCTCTTACATAGAAATAAAGTCCCTCGTCACAAACCCGATAACCAAAGGTAATCTCTCCCTGAGCGGTGAATTTTATAGCATTTGTAATAAAATTGGAAAACACTTGAGAAAACCGATTTTTTTCGGTGTGTATGGTACAAGCCGGTAAACCGGGAACGAATTTTATTTTCAAATCGGGAATATGCGCAATTTTAAATTGGAAACTACGTTCCAGGTCACTGAGCAAGGCATTGATATCGACATCGGAATAAACAAATTCCAAAATATTGGCTTCGATTTTCGAGAGGTCGAGGATATCGTTTATCAATTGCAATAAGAGGTCATTGTTATTTTTGATAATCTCGGCATAGGTTTCCTTTTCTCCGGGATCTTCCGTCCTGCAAAGCAATTCACTGAATCCAAGTATCGCATTCAACGGGGTACGGATTTCATGGCTCATATTAGCTAAAAAGGACGATTTCAAACGGTCGGATTTCTCTGCTTCTTCTTTAGCTCTTTTCAATTCCAAAGCTATTTGTTTTTTGACCGTCACATCTTCAATTCTTATCACTACCCCTTGCAATTCTTTGGATTCATTATAGACTGGAGTAGCCATAATCTCAAAATATTCCTGATTATCGGAAGAAAATACTTTTTGTTCGACCTTTCCTGAAAGGATAGCTTTCTGCATCACACAATCCTGACAAGGCCTATCATAACCCCATACGTTTTTATAACATGTCGTTCCTGTTTTATAATTACAGATAATCGGATGCGAAGAATAGGTACTGATATTTTCCCATTGAATAACGTAATCGGGATCGATAAAAGCAAAACCGATATTGGCATTGTTCAAGATCAGTTGATTGACCCGATTGGCTTCTTGCAATGATTTTTCTGCAGTGACTAAATCGGAAATATCCCAACGGGCAACCAGCAACCAACGATGAAGTTCATTGGAAATCACATTCTTATATACAATAGAAGAATGTTCCACGCCATCGGGTGTTACAAAAATCTCATAATTCTGATAGGGTTTTCCCTCATCCACTACTTGTTGATTTATCCGCTGGTATTCCCCGCCCCGCACTTTTCCATAGATTTCTATGTCCGTCTTTCCAAGCACCTCATTCCGATTCAGGCCGCTTTGCCTGTCACATTCTTTATTCCAGTATATATAGCGGAAATCATTGTTTACATCTTTAAGCATAAAGGGACAAGGAATATTGTCTAAAATCGAATTCAACAATTCCTGATTTTGTTCTAAAAGCAATTCTCCCTTTTTTCTATCGGTAATATTTCTGACAAAACATGCAAATTCGTTTTTCCGAATGCGAAAATAGCGTGCCTCATAATACTCTGTTCCGTGCGAAGTTTCTATATCGTATTCCATTTCATAGACACCGTCGGCCTCTATCGTTTTCTGTATGCAGAATTCGATCATGTCTGCAAATTTTTTATCCAGATATTTCCCCACATTTTCTCCGATCAATCGTTCACTGGGAACCATTAATTCTTCCTCATTCGGGTTATAGAGTTTCAATACCCGCAGAGAACGGTCTAAGATAAAGACCATATCGGGAACCGCCCGGATAATCTTTTCACAGATGATCTCCGATTTTATCCCTTTTGTCCAATAAAACAGACTGCTTTTCCGGAATCGAAAAAAACAAAAAAAACAAGTTACAGCAACGACCGGAATGATTATATATATCCACATCCTATATTATATTTAACACCTACAAACAAATATAGACAATTTTACGGGAGATAAGTATCATGTTTGACGAGAACTTTTCAGATTCTTTGTTAAATCAACCAAAGAGATGCCGGCATATATCGGCAATCTTAGAGGCAAAAATCACTTCAATGTGAGTAGTCTTCCGGGTAAATGCCTTTTTATTACCCAAGGGTACGAAGATACGTTTAAAGCCTAATTTTTCTGCTTCCGCTATCCGCTGTTCGATCCTGCCGATTGCACGAATCTCACCGGACAGTCCGACTTCACCCGCAAACACGGTATCGGCAGGTAATACGGCATCGATATTCGAAGACAAGACAGCCATAACAACGGCCAGGTCGAGAGCCGGGTCGTTCACTTTAATCCCTCCCGCAATGTTCAAAAACACATCTTTGGACGCCAATTTAAAACCCACCCGTTTTTCAAGCACCGCGAGCAACATATTCAATCGCCGGGAATCGAACCCCGTAGCAGACCTTTGAGGCACGCCATAAGCAGCAGTCGATACCAAAGACTGGACTTCCAAAAGAATCGGCCTGACGCCTTCCACGGTGGCCGAAACTGCAATTCCGCTTAAATCCTGATCGTGATTCGATAAAAGAAGTTCGGACGGATTAGACACTTGCCGTAAACCGGATTGAAGCATCTCATATATCCCTATTTCGGAAGTCGATCCGAAACGATTTTTCATAGAACGCAATATACGATACATATATTGCTGATCGCCCTCGAATTGCAAGACGGTATCTACCATGTGCTCCAAAATCTTAGGGCCTGCCAATTGCCCGTCTTTCGTGATATGCCCGATCAGTATGGTAGATATAGTATTTTCTTTGGAAAAACGAAGCAGGGCATTCGTACATTCCCGGATTTGCGAAAGACTGCCGGGAATAGAATCTACCGCTTCGGTCGCTAAAGTCTGAATCGAATCGATAATCAGCAGGTTGGGCTGAATCGCCCGCGCATGTTCCAATACATTTTCAAGGGAATTACCGGACAGGAAAAGACATTCGTCATTATCAGAGCCTAAACGTTGCGCTCTCATTTTGATTTGGGAAATACTTTCTTCCCCGGATACATAGAGCACTTTCCCGCAACTGTTATGAAGGGCGAATTGCAATACAAGGGTAGATTTTCCGATACCGGGCTCTCCTCCCAATAAAATCATCGATCCCGGCACCAAACCGCCTCCCAGCACTCTGTTCATTTCACCATCGCCGGTATCCATGCGTTCGTCGGCATTGGCTTTAATCTCAGATAAACGCAAAGCTTTCGAGGAAGGATTGCCGATAATGGCATTTCCCCGCCCTTTTGCCGGAATTTCCACTTCTTCCACAAAGCTGTTCCACTCTCCGCAAATATTGCATTTTCCTGCCCATTTAGGCTCTTTCGCTCCACAATTCTGGCAAACATATACGGTCTTCGCTTTTGCAACCATCAGGTAGGTATATCAAGGATTAATAAAATTCTTCGTCTTCTTCGTCTATTTCCACGGCTTCGGCCTCGGAAACCGTTTCGTCACAATCCAGGCGTTTATTTATCCCCATAGGACGCTCAAACGGACGTTCGGAAATCCTTACTTTAGGATCGGCCTGTACTTTTTGTAAGAATAACGCCCAGATCGGCAAGGCCATGCTGGCTCCCTGCCCATTCGCCAAATTCTGGAAATGGATAGAACGATCTTCGGCACCTACCCACACGCCGCCCACTAAATCAGGAGTGATAGCCATAAACCAACCGTCTGCATGTTCTTGCGTGGTTCCGGTTTTTCCGCCCATTGGATTCATCAGCTTGTATTTATAACGTAAACGTATCCCTGTACCGCTGGTCACGACCCCCTCCAGCAGGTTACACATGAGATAAGCTGTATTTTCGGTAATTACTTCCCGCGATTGGGGCTTAAATTCGGCCAGTACATTACCATATTTATCCTCGATACGCGACACAGGGAGAGGAGAATTGTACACTCCCTTGTTCGCATAAATAGAATAAGCCGCCACCATTTCTTTGACTGTAATTTCCGCTGTCCCTAAAAAGACCGAAGGCACGGGATCGATAAAACTGGAAATTCCCATCTTATGCGCCATTTGCGCCACAGCCTGAGGGGTAAATTGCTTTAAAACCCAACCGGATATATTATTTTCGGAATTAGCCAATCCCCAACGCAAAGTCACCATTTCTCCGGCTCTTTTAGTTCCTCCTCTTGCCGCCCAGGGAGTTCCGTCCGGCAAAATAAAGGTTTGCTGAATATTCGGCACTTTATCGCAAGGTCCTAACCCTTCCTGCATAGCAAGAGTGTAAAGGATCGGTTTGATTGTCGATCCCACCTGCCGTTTTCCTGTACTTACCATGTCATACATGAAATAACGGTAATCCGGTCCACCGACGTAAGCTTTAATGTGTCCTGTTTGTGGCTCCATCACCATAAAACCGGCCCGGAAAAAAGATTTGTAGTGCTTGATAGAATCCAAAGGAGTCATCACCGTATCGCGTAGGCCTTTCCAGGTAAATATTTGCATAGATACGGGCACATCAAAGGTTTTTCGTATTTCAGCGTAGCTTTTCCCTTCCGATTTCAATACCCGGTAACGTTCCGACTGCCGGATCGACCGGTTCAAAGCTCCCTCTATTTCTTCTTGTGTCATATCGTTAGAGAAAGGTGAATTACGCTTATGCACTTTTTCTTTATCGAAAACAGGCTGTAAATCTTTCGATAAATGTTCTTTCACTGCTTCTTCGGCATATTTCTGCATCCGGGAATCGAGAGTTGTATAAATTTTCAATCCATCGGAATAAAGATCGTAATGCGAACCGTCCACTTTCAAGTTTTTCTTACACCAGCCGTATAATGCATCGTTCTCCCAAGCAGTAGAATCGAGGCGGAATTGTTCCACACTCTTATAACGCGCTCTTTCCGGCTTATTGGCAGTCATATATAAACGAAGATGTTCCCGGAAATAGGTGGCTAACCCTTCTTTGTGGTCTATCCGTTTGAAATTCAACCCTAAAGGCAAGCGGGAAAGGGAGTCGTATTGGGTTTCCGTGATTTTATCGTATTTCTGCATTTGGGAAAGTACCACATTCCGGCGATTCAGCGTCAGTTCGGGACGACGCACGGGATTATAATAAGACGAATTTTTCGCCATACCTACCAGCATGGCGGCCTGCTCTATTTTCAAGGAATCGAGTGAACTCTGGAAATAAATGTCGGCAGCCGAACTAATTCCTACCGCCAGATTCAAAAAGTCGTATTTATTGAGGTACATGGTCAATATTTCCTCTTTCGTATAACTTTTTTCAAGCCGTACGGCAATCACCCATTCCCTGAATTTACGAATAGCCAACTCAAAAACATTCAGATCGGCTTCACGCGGAAAGAGCATTTTGGCCAATTGCTGGCTGATCGTACTTCCCCCTCCGGCCGAAGTGTTAGCAGTCAATAATCCTTTCGCTACCCGAAACAACCCTCTTACATCCACTCCGCTATGATCGTAGAAACGTACATCTTCCGTTGCAATCAAAGCATCGATAACCGTTTGGGGTATTTCCTTATATTCCGTATATTTTCGGTTTTCTTTTTCGAAATATTTATTCATCACCGGCCCATCCTCGAAATAGACTTCCGAGGCAAAGCGGTTATTCGGGTTCTCAAGTTCTTCGAAAGTAGGCATAAATCCCAGCTTACCTTCGGCAATCAGCCAGAAGAAAAGAAAAGCACCTGCCAGGCAAAGCAGAATCGCCGACCAGAATATGACGAATAATTTCCAATATCTTTTAAACATACCTATTCGTGTTATTATTTCCGCAAAAGTAACGAAAAACTAAATGCAAACTAATAAGTTACAAACAAAAATGCCGCATTTCTGCGGCATCCTTGTTATATAAATCCATTTGTTCCAGGAGATTATTGATACTCATCCCAGCTCTTAATAGCAATGTCCGCTTTATCCACTTTACAAATGGCGTAAATAAAAGCACTCGCTAAACGGGCATTTGTGATCAACGGAATATTATAATCCACAGCTGCCCGGCGAATTTTATATCCATTATCTAACTCCCGTTTGGTGTAGTTTTTCGGAATGTTGATTACCATATCGATTTTCTTATTCTTCAGGTAATCCATGATATTCGGCTCTTTTTCTTCGTCGGGCCAATGCAGCACCGTTACATCGATACCGTTTTCTTCGAAAAATTTGGCTGTCCCGGCAGTAGCAAAAATGGAATACCCATTATCGATCAACATTTTAGTGGAATCGAGTAATTCCACTTTAGAACGTGTGGGACCGGATGAGATCAGGATATTTTTTTCCGGAATCCGGTGTCCCACAGAAATCATACTTTTCAGGATGGCTTCGTAGTAGTTTTCACCGATACAACCCACTTCTCCGGTGGACGACATATCCACTCCCAGCACGGGGTCGGCTTTCAACAAACGGGCAAACGAGAATTGGGAAGCTTTTACACCTACGTAATCGAGTTCGAATACCGATTTATTCAAGGATTCCACTTGCTCGCCCAGCATGATGCGGGTCGCCATTTCGATAAAGTTATATTTTAACACCTTGGAAACGAACGGAAAACTACGGGATGCCCGAAGGTTACATTCGATCACTTTAATATCGTTGTCCTTTGCAAGAAACTGCATATTGAAAGGCCCTGAAATGTTCAATTCCTTAGCGATAGCCCTTGCAATTTTTTTAATCCGGCGAAGAGTTTCCACATAAAGTTTCTGAGCGGGGAACACAATGGTGGCGTCACCGGAGTGAACTCCCGCAAATTCTACGTGCTCGCTGATGGCATAGGCTTTCACTTCACCGTTTTGTGCCACTGCATCGATCTCGACTTCCTTAGCCTGTTCGATAAACTCTGTAACGACCACCGGGTGATCTTTCGACACTTCGGCAGCCAGCTCCAGGAAATGAGCCAATTCATCCCGGTTCGATACTACGTTCATGGCAGCTCCCGAAAGCACGTAAGAAGGCCGGATCAATACCGGGAATCCCACTTCGTCCACAAACGTATAGATATCGTCGAGACTGGTCAGTTCTCTCCAACGAGGCTGGTCGATACCCAGCCGGTCGCACATGGTAGAAAATTTCTGACGGTCTTCCGCCCGGTCGATATTTTCGGCAGAAGTTCCTAAAATATTCACATGCTGCCCGTTCAAACGCATAGCCAGGTTATTAGGGATCTGTCCTCCGGTCGAAACGATTACCCCTTTGGGCTGCTCGAATTCGACAATATCCATCACTCTTTCGAAAGACAGTTCGTCGAAATACAATCTGTCGCAAGTGTCGTAATCCGTACTAACCGTTTCAGGGTTATAGTTGATCATCACAGAACGGTATCCGGCCTTTTTAATCGTGTTCAAAGCACTGACCCCACACCAGTCGAATTCTACGCTACTCCCGATGCGGTATGCCCCCGATCCCAACACAATTACAGAACGACCGTCGTGCTCGTACTGAATATCGTTCTCACTGCCGTTATAGGTAACATACAGATAGTTGGTCATAGCCGGATATTCCCCGGCCAGCGTATCGATTTGCTTGATACAAGGCAGGATATTCAATCCCTTACGATATTCCCGCACCTTCAACATCTTTTGATGTGCTGTAAGCCGATCGTCTTTAACGGTGAAACGCCCGATCTGAAAATCGGAGAAACCCATTTGTTTAGCTTGCTTCAAAAGCACAGAGCTAACCCCGGTAATCGTGCTGTATTTATTGAGTTCTTCTTTCAGGTCATGAATATTTCTAAGCTTTTCCAAAAACCACTTATCGATTTTGGTCATATCATGGATTTTATCCACAGAATATCCCTTGGTAAAAGCCTCTTCTATGGCAAAAATACGTTTATCCGTAGGATTTACCAGTTCTTCATCCACATCATCGATCGTAAGTTTATTTCCCACAAATCCATGCATGCCCTGTCCCACCATACGAAGACCTTTTTGAATCGCTTCTTCAAAGGTACGGCCGATCGCCATAATTTCACCCACACTTTTCATGGATGAACCGATCAGTTTGGAAACTCCTTCGAATTTGTTTAAATCCCAACGGGGAATTTTACAAACCACATAATCCAGAGCAGGTTCGAAACAAGCCGTAGTTACTTTTGTTACTGAATTTTTAATTTCGTGTAATCCGTAACCCAAACCCAATTTAGCAGCGACAAAAGCCAACGGATACCCGGTAGCTTTCGATGCCAAAGCACTGGAACGGGAAAGACGGGCATTTACTTCGATCACCCGGTAATCTTCCGAGTTAGGATCTAAAGTATATTGCACATTGCATTCACCCACAATTCCTATATGCCGGATAATTTTGATCGCAATAGCACGTAATTTATGATATTCGCTGTTACTCAAAGTTTGCGAAGGAGCCACTACGATGCTTTCTCCCGTATGGATACCGAGCGGATCGAAGTTTTCCATATTACAAACGGTGATACAATTATCATATTTGTCGCGCACTACTTCATATTCTACCTCTTTCCAGCCTTTCAGCGATTCTTCCACCAATATCTGAGGAGAATATGCAAAAGCACTCGAAGCCAGCTTTATCAATTCTTCTTCATTCGAGCAAAAACCCGACCCTAATCCTCCTAAAGTGTAAGCAGCACGCACAATAATAGGAAAGCCCAATTCCTTAGAAGCGTTTAAAGCTTCCTTCATGTTGTTGGCAGCGATACTCCGGGGAGTTTTTACATCTATCTCACGAAGTTTATTAGCGAATATTTCCCGGTCCTCTGTGTCGATGATGGATTGTACCGGAGTTCCCAAAACTTCCACACCGTATTTTTCCAATACACCGTTCTGATAAAGGGCAACACCACAATTCAACGCAGTCTGTCCGCCGAAAGAAAGCAAAATCCCGTCAGGACGTTCTTTTTTAATTACCTCTTCCACATATTCAGGGGTAACGGGCAGATAATATATTTTATCCGCAACTCCTTCGGAAGTCTGTACGGTGGCGATATTCGGATTGATCAACACGGTGTATTTACCTTCTTCCCGCATAGCTTTCAGAGCCTGAGAACCCGAGTAGTCGAATTCTCCTGCCTGGCCAATTTTCAACGCACCGGAACCAAGCAGTAATATTTTATTTATTTCTTTCATTTTCAACTGTTAATTTTAGATTGTAAATTTTGAATTGCTTTTGCAATCTTTTTCTTTTTTGTTCTTTACTTTTTACCTTTTGCTTTTTCAATGTTCTCTATAAAGATATCGAAAAGATATTCGGTATCTACCGGCCCACTGCAAGCCTCAGGATGAAACTGAGCTGAAAAGAAAGGTTTTGATTTATGGCGTATTCCTTCGTTCGTACCATCGTTTACATTTACAAAGAACGGTTCCCAGTCGGAAGGAAGAGTTTTATCGTCGATAGCAAATCCGTGATTCTGCGAAGTGATGAAACAACGGTTATTACCCGGCTGCATCACCGGCTGATTATGGCTGCGGTGACCGTATTTCAATTTATAGGTTTCGGCCCCGGCAGCTCTTGCCATTAACTGATTGCCTAAGCAAATTCCCATAACCGGTTTATCACCCGATAATATTTTACGGATATTTTGAACGGTGATTTCACATTTTGCAGGATCGCCCGGACCATTGGAAAGAAATATTCCGTCACATTCCTCGTTGGTAAAATCATAATCCCAAGGCACGCGTTTCACAGTCACGTCCCGTTTCAACAGGCAACGGATGATATTGTATTTCACACCGCAATCCACTAACACCACTTTATATTTACCGTTTCCGTACTCTTTCACTTCTTTTGTGGAAACTTCCGCTACGACGTTGTTTTCGTTCGGATCATAAAAAGGTACGGGAATATTATCGAATTCGATTCTGCCAAGCATCGCACCATGTTCACGCAATCTTTTTGTGAGTGCTCGGGTATCTATACCAAAAAGCCCCGGAACTTGTTGATCTTTCAACCATTGACCGAGGCTTTTTTGTGAATTCCAATGACTGTATGCAAACGAATAATCGGAAATAATCAGAGCTGTACAATGAATTTTATCCGATTCGAAGAACTTAGAAATGCCGCCATCCTCATCATCTACGGGAACACCGTAATTACCGATCATCGGATAAGTTGGAACGAGAATTTGTCCCTTGTACGAGGGATCGGTCAAGCTTTCAGGATATCCTGTCATTGCCGTGTAGAACACTACTTCCCCGGCAACCGATTTCTCATACCCGAAAGAAGTACCTTCATAAACTGTTCCGTCCTGCAGAACTAAACGTGCTTTTTTTAAATTTTGCATATCTATTTGTGTGAACTAATTTACCTAACGTCCAAATTGGTGCAAAGGTAATAAAAGTTTTTTCTTCCTACAAAGAATATTTATGCACATATTTTGAATAAATATACAACGATACGCATAACTAAAAGATTATAGGGAAAAAACATTCGAATAAAATTATTTACTACTTTTGCAAAGTATTGGATTTACAACCCAAAAACGAAGTTAAACCGGAGAATATGAGAAATAAAACAAAGAGACTTTTAACCATACGAAAACTTATCGAATCGGAATTAATTTGTTCACAGGAAGAATTATTGTTCAAACTGAAAGAATTAAATGTCGAAGCTACACAAAGCACTCTCTCACGAGACTTGAAGTTTATGAAAGTAGCTAAAATCCCGCATAAAGAGAAAGGATATATATATGTGATTCCGGAGAATCTGAATGAACAAAGAGAAGACAAAGTCAGTTCGGTCATTACAGACACCATATTGAGTGTAGATTTTTCAGGAAATATGGCAGTAATCAAAACTTTACCCGGTTACGCCAACGCCGTAACCGTATTGATAGACAGTGAAAATTACTTTCAGGTATTGGGCACAATAGCAGGAGACGACACGATCTTTATCGTAATGCGCGAAGGTATCACTCATTCGGAATTAATCGAAGCTTTAACTTCCGTACATCCCGACATCCATAATCTCTATAACAAAAAATAAATCCCAAAGCCACGATGAAAAAAACCGTATTATTCGTTATTCTGAATCAATATGCCGACTGGGAAGCCGCTTATTTATCGTCATTTATACTCGCTTTAGGTCAGGATAAATATACAGTGAAAACCGTTTCCTTAACAAAAGATCATGTTCAGTCTTTGGGAGGTTTTACTGTTCTTCCCGACTACGATCTTCAATCAGCTCCAACAGATTTCGAAGGATTGATTTTAATCGGTGGAATGTCCTGGAGAAACGAAACCGCCCAGCAAGTTAAATCTTTAGTAAAAACTGCTTTAGACCATAAAAAAGTTCTGGGCGGTATCTGCGATGCTTCGGCTTTTTTAGGAACAATCGGTGTTCTAAACCACGTTAACCATACCAGCAACGATTTAAACGATCTGAAACAATGGGCCGGAGATATATACACAGGAACTGAAAAATACATTGCACAACCGGCAGTGAGGGACAATAATATTGTTACCGCTAACGGCACCGCCTCTTTGGAGTTTGCCAAAGAAGTACTGATTGCCCTGAAAATCGCTTCTGAAGATAAAATTCTTGAATGGTATAATTTCTATAAATTAGGTTTTTACGGAGCACCTATGCCAAGTATGTAAATTTTATAAAAAGAATCGGACTGGATTATATTTGTTTTTAATCGATCTCTCTTACTATGTATATATAGTAAAATTTCAGGTATTTACCTGTTGCCTGGAAAATCTCAATAAAAGAAAATGAATAAGCTTTCTTTTTTGAAAAATAAGTGAAGTAAATAAAGTAACGCATTTCACTCAAACTCATTACACCTAACTTTAAGGTAAAAGCATACAAAGAATTTACCGGAACAAAAATTTAATACATAAATAAAATAAATTATATAGAAAAACTTTATAAAATAGCCTCATTTTCAATTTTAAACAGTCAATTTTCAATTATATCAAAAATAGTTATTAAACTTGCATCCCGAATTTTAATTATGTGTCATGCAGGTTTTAAAATCTAAAAATGAATTAGTTAGTCTGATAGACAGCTACAAAAAAGAGGGAAAAACAATTGGTTTCGTACCAACGATGGGTGCTTTGCACAATGGACATTTGTCTTTAGTAAAAGAATGTAAGAAAAACAGTGATGTTACTGTTGTCAGTATATTTGTAAATCCTACTCAATTTAACGATCTGGAAGATTTAAAAAGATATCCGCGTACCCTGGATAAAGATACCGAATTATTAAAGTCTGTAAATTGCGATCTTGTTTTCGCTCCATCGGTTGAAGAAATCTATCCGGAACCGGATACCCGTAAATTCGATTTCGGATATATAGAATCGGTTATGGAAGGAGCGAAAAGACCAGGACATTTCAATGGAGTGGGACAAGTGGTAAGCCGTCTGTTCGACATTGTCCAGCCGGATAAAGCATTTTTCGGAATGAAAGACTTTCAGCAAGTAGCTATCATCAAAAATATGGTAAAGCAATTAAATTATAACATTCAAATTGTGCCTTGCCCTATTATACGAGAAGAAAGCGGGCTTGCTTTAAGTTCCAGAAATACGCTGTTGGATGAAGATCATAAAAAAAATGCTCCTCATATCTATGCTACCTTAAAAAAAGCTCGTAACTTAGCTTCAGAAATGAGCGTTTCCGATCTGAAAAAATGGATAACCGATGAAATCAACAGCAATCCGTATCTGGAGACAGAATACGTGGAGATTGTGGACGATACTACCTTGAAAGTAACAGAAAACTGGAAAGAAGAAGGAATAAAAGTAGCATGTGTTGCGGTCTATGCCGGTAAAATAAGGTTAATTGACAATATTGTCTTTTAAATCACTGCCTTTAATTTTAATCTAAAATTAAAAAGATGTTTATAGAAGTCGTAAAGTCAAAAATTCATAAGGTAACTGTCACTGAAGCCAATTTACAATATGTAGGAAGCATTACGATCGATGTTGCCTTAATGGAAGCTGCCAATATTATTGAAAACGAAAAAGTACAAATCGTTAATGTAAACAATGGGGAGCGACTGGAAACCTACGTAATCAAAGGGGAAAGAGGTTCCGGAGTGGTTTGCTTAAACGGGCCTGCTGCCCGTAAATGTGCCGTAGGGGATGTTGTGATTATCATTTCGTATGCATCGATGGATTTTGAAGAAGCCAAACAACATACACCTACGCTCGTATTCCCGGACACAGTTACAAATCAACTCATTTAAGGGTAATAACCGATAAGGTATGAACTATCTGTCATTTATAGAAAATAAAATCACTACTAATAAAGAAGATTTATTCAGTACCTTAAATCAATGGCGATTTAAAAATGAAAAAATCGTTTTTACCAACGGTTGTTTCGATATTGTACACAAAGGACATATAGAATACCTCGCCCAAGCAGCAGCTTTAGGAACAAAATTAGTGATCGGTCTCAATACAGATGCTTCCGTAAAAAGATTGAAAGGAGAGAATCGCCCTATAAATAATCAGGAAGCACGCGCTATTTTGCTTTCTGCTTTGATTTTTGTGGATAAAGTCGTGCTTTTCGACGAAGATACACCTTATGAGCTTATTAAGTATATACAACCGGATATTTTAGTAAAAGGTAAAGATTATAAACCGGAAAATATCATAGGCTACGATATAGTACAGAACAAAGGAGGCGAGATTGTAACCATCGACCTGACAGTAGGTTATTCAACCACTTCTATATTAAGTAAAATCTAATCGATATTTATATAAAATACGGATGTTTATCAATCGGATGAGATAAACATCCGTATTTTAATTTTTACATATCTGCATTTTTTCTGTGAATAACTTGTGTACGATATGTTGAAAACTTCCGAATGAAAATAATCAAATAAATTTGGTTATTAAAACAGTACCCCTTTTTATATTTTTTCTCGAAGTTCCCAAAAAAACAAACTACTTTTATCCGATAATCTTCTTACAACTTATCAACAGTTTTACACTGGAAATTCATCTGTTTTTTTCTATTCCATCGAGTTACTCAC
>OGOU01000802.1_pt1 | contig 26112 bp, 22 predicted proteins | sample 1552721 | NCBI WGS metagenome assembly OGOU01 (sample SAMEA2580176, study PRJEB22360) | human gut metagenome | biome: human gut; feature: human-associated habitat; material: faeces | place: Denmark | collected 2008/2010
AAAATAATTTTTTATACCGAAATTAAAATATCTTAAATACTAAAGTAACCGTATGAAATATTTATATTTGCATACGCAAGAATCAAAGACGGGAACAAATTTAAATGACACGTAACCTATATAGCATATATCTTACCATCACTTTAACGATCTTCTTTTCCCTTATCGGGAAAACAAGTTATGCCTGGGGTGTGTCAAACCAGAAGCAAACCCATAAAATATTGGTCATACACTCCTATGCTCCCGACTATGTGGCTTATCCCGATCTGAACCGGTTGATCGCCGACGGATTCGCCAAACAAGGCATTCAAACCGATATTCATACATTTTACCTGAATTGCGAGCAATATGAAGCGGACGATGAAACGCAGCGGATGTATGATTGCATGGACAGCATAAGTGCGTGGAAACCCGATTTGATTTTGGTAAATGAAGATCAGGCCACCTATTCCCTGCTTGCCTGCGGGCACCCATTAGTGCAAACGACACCGATTGTTTTCACAGGGGTAAATTTCCCGAATTGGGAATTGCTGAAAAGTTATAAAGAAGTCACCGGATTATGGGATAAGCCCGATTATCTGGAGACCATTAACATGGTGGAAAAATTACTGGGGAAAACACGCATCCGTTTTTTTCACGACGACACCTATTTAGGACGGCAAGTCACCCGGGAGATTGCCGATCAGCTAAGAAGGGATTATCCCAAAATATCTTACTTTCTTTTCAATTATCTGAAAGACCCGACATCTTACACGGAGCATCCCAATATCGACATTTTTCACGAAGATAACGAACCCGATCTCGACCGTCCGGACACGACGTCGTTTTATTTCATCAATTTACGGAAAAAAGACCGAAACGGACTTTTATGGACGATCAGCGGCATGGTGAAATATTCCGCCTTTATCCAAACAAAATACGATTATACCACCATGCGTATCGGACGGATGTCGGCCATCCCCATCTTCACGGTGATCAGCGAAGGATTCGACTATCATCAGGGAATTTTGGGCGGGTATATCACGACCATCGACATTCAGGCATCCGAAAGCACGGCTTTAGCCAGCCGGATTCTGAAAGGAGAAAAAGCCAGTCAGATACCGATTTCTCAAAGCAGCAAAAAGCATATCGTAGATTGGAACGAACTGGCACGTTGGAAAATATCGGAAGATTCATTGCCCGACGATTACGTTGTAGTCAATATCCCTTTTCATATCCGGTACAAAACAGAGATCATGGTGCTAAGCATGTTTCTAGGCTTATTCATCATCACACTTATCGTCTATCTCAGCTATCTGTATTCCAGAGAATCCAAACGTAAACGGGAAGCCCAATCGAACTTAAAAAGAGAGAGGGATTTTTTATCTTTAGCTTTAGAAGGCAGTAATATCTTTGCCTGGAGATACGATACACAGAAAGGCATTCTTACTTTCGACAAAGATTTTTTCGAAAAATTAAACATGGCTCCCCGCTCTTTCACTTTACAGGAGATCGAAGAAATCACCCATCCCGACGATTATGCCAAAGCCGTCAAGTCTTTTTGGCAAATAAGGGAAGAAAAACACCAAAACCGGGCAAGCTTTCATATCCGATGTAATTTTAACGGAGCAGGATATATCTGGTATGAATTCCGGTATATAGATATTATTTCGGCGGGCTCGATCATCGGTCTGATTTTAAATATCGAGGATTATAAAAAAAGGGAAACGGAACTGACCGAATCCCGCGACCTGGCAGCAAAAGCAGAGCTAAAACAATCGTTTCTGGCCAATATGAGCCACGAAATACGTACGCCTCTGAATGCCATTGTCGGCTTTTCCAATCTATTGACCGACGAAAACGAACAATCTCAGGAAGAAAGAAGAGAGTTTATCAATATTATCAACCGGAATTGTGAGCTATTGCTGAAATTGATCGACGATATTCTGGAAATATCCCGGATCGAATCCGATAGCCTGAGTGTTACTTCTCAGGAAATCAATCTAAATCAACTGATGGACGATATCTACATTACCTATCAGATGATGATGCCCCAAAATGTAGAATTACGCAAAGACATCCCGGCGGCCCCTGTCCAGATCACTACCGATAAAATCCGGTTGAATCAAGTGATAACCAATCTGCTCAACAACGCTATTAAGTTTACCACCTCAGGATATATCCAGCTGGGATATAGAATAGACAGCCCTCAAAAACTCCTGTATATTTATGTACAGGACACCGGAAGGGGGATTCCCGAGAAAGAGCAGAAAATGATTTTCGAACGTTTTTACAAACGGGACGAATTTATACAAGGCACAGGTTTGGGACTTTCCATTTGCCAGGGGATCATTCAGAAATTAGGCGGGGAAATCCGTCTCCAATCCAAAGAAGGAGAAGGCAGCCTTTTTACGATCGTTCTACCTCTTCATATCGAATTTATTGAGCAGGAAGCAACGAATTCTTCTTTAAAGCAGACGGTAACGAACGCCTCATCCGTTCCTGAAAGTTCGAAACGGAAAACAATCCTGATCGCAGAAGACAATGAAAGCAATTATATGCTATTAAAAATCATATTGCAAAAGCACTATGAACTGGTATGGGTGAAAAATGGTAAGGATGCCGTTCAAACCATCGAGGAGCAATACATCGACCTGATTCTGATGGATGTAAAAATGCCGGAGATGGACGGTTTGGAAGCATTGAAGGCCATACGGAAAAAATACAGGGATTTACCCATCGTAATGCAAACCGCCTATGCTTTCGAAGCAGACAGGGAAGAAGCGGAACAAGCCGGGAGCTCGGGTTTTATTACGAAACCCGTCTCAGCCCCCCAGTTGTTAAAAATCGTCCGAGACCTCATCGGCGAATAAGATTCCGCTTTCCGGATGAAATAAAAGCCAGCTCTCCTGCAATCAAATTATAATATATAATCTATATAACGGGGCGTAGCGGAAAAGGAGACCCAAAAGACATTATATTTACAAAATTAAAAATATATTCATTCAAAATCTTAAACCTTCCCCTAATACCCCGACCTATGAAAAGAATAAGTTTGACTCTCTTTTTTCTGGTAAGTTTACTTTATTGCCAGGCACAGGATATTACAGGCACCTGGTACGGTAGATTAGTCCAATTCGACTTAAGGCTCATTTTCCATATCAGCGAGAAAGACGGCTCCTATCAAACCCTACTCGACAGCCCCGACCAACACTCCAACGGCATAACTACCGGAAGTACCACTTTCGACGGCACACACCTAACCATTGAAATCCCGAAGCTCAATGCACAATATAAAGGCGATTACGCCAATGGGGAGATCAAAGGAACATTCACACAGCATAACCTGCCGTTCCCACTCGATCTTTCCCGTCAGGAAACGATACGGAAGCGCCCGCAAGAGCCGAAACCGCCTTTCCCTTATCATACCGAAGACCTCACTTTTGAAAACCCGGCAGCAGGGATTACCCTGGCAGGAACCCTGACATTACCTCAAAAAGAAGGAAAATTTCCGGCCGTGGTATTAATCAGCGGAAGCGGACCGCAAGACCGGAACGAAGAATTAATGGGGCATAAACCTTTCCTGGTAATCGCCGATTACCTTACGCGGCAGGGAATTGCCGTACTACGCTTCGACGACCGGGGTTTCGGCAAGTCGGGAGGACAATTCTCCGGGGCTACGTCACAGGATTTCGCTACCGACGTGCAGGCCGCAGTGAATTATCTAAAAACAAGAAAAGAGATTCAATCCAACCGGATCGGCCTGGTCGGCCATAGCGAAGGAGGCATGATCGCACCTATGGTAGCGGCAAACGATTCACAGATTGCTTTTATCGTATTGTTAGCAGGAGTCGGGACGAAAGGCCATGACCTGTTAGTCACGCAAGCAATTACCTTAACCAAAGCGGCAGGCGGAGGGGAAGAGGAAATCAGGACAGTCGGAGCAGTTCAACGTGAAGCAGGCCGGATTGTAATCGACTACCCGGTGCAAGAAGCCGCAAGCAAATTAGACAGTTTATATAAAAAGACTTTCGAAACTTCACCCGGCAACGAATCGCTGACGCCTGAAGCAAAACAAAAGTATATACGCCAAGCCATTGCAAAAATAACGGATCCCTGGACGCGTTATTTTATCGCCTACGATCCTGCACCCGTACTGGCCAAAGTGAAATGTCCCGTATTAGCCCTGAACGGAGAAAAAGATTTGCAAGTGGTTGCCCATGAAAATCTGGAAGGAATCCGTAATGCTTTGCAAAAAAGCGGGAACCAAAAAGTTAAAACCGTATCTTTTCCGGGTTTAAACCACCTGTTTCAGGAATGCAAAACGGGTGTAATAGCCGAATATGCAGAGATTGAACAGACTTTCTCGCCCGAAGTTTTAAAAGTCATGGGCGATTGGATCAAAGAACAAACTCAAAAGAAAAAATAAAAAAAAGTAGCCTTTACCGGGCTACTTTTCTTTTTCTCCTGTCCACGAGTTGATCCCTTTTTCCAACTCAAAGACCTTAAATCCTTTTTGTGTCAATTTGACCGCGGCCATCGTACTGCGCATTCCGCTTCTGCAATACACCGCCACCAGACGGCAGGAATCGAGTTTCCCGATCTCCTGTTCGAAGTTCCAGTTCTTAACATCGATATTTTTAGCTCCGGGGATATGTCCGCTCTTATATTCATCGGGAGTACGGACATCGATCAGCAGGATCGTGGTATCCGATAACAATTTCCCGAATTCGGCCGTAGATAATTTTTGCCATGTATCTTTATCTTGTCCCACTTTTACATTTTTTTCCTGAACCGTTTCGTTATCCTGTGCCCGACTGCTTGTCAATATCAAACATAATAACGCACATAACATGATACTTTTCATCTCCTTTAATTTATAGAGCAAAAGTACGATAAAAACAATTAAACCCGTTCATTCCTCCCGGCCAAATTTCCCCAGAAGTGCTAATCCCGGGGACGTTTCTGAAACAAAGAAGCGATCCACAGTAAAATGATAGCCCCCAGCGTCGCTGTTACCAGACTACCGAGAATTCCCCCGAACTGTACTCCGAACAGGCTGAACACCCAGCCGCCCAAAACACCTCCGATAATACCTATAATAAGGTTGAGAATCAATCCGAAACCTCCGCCTCTCATCACTTTCCCGGCAAAATATCCGGCAGCGATACCAATAATAATAAACCAAAGAAAATTCATAACTTCAAAATTTATCTGTAAAACATTCCGTTTTTTAAGTTTTTACTTAAATTCGCACAATAAGTTTATAAAAACAGGTAAATTTTATAAAGTGAAACCAATATAGTTTCAAAAACGATCTATTTGCCTGCCGGATAAAATCCCCAGGGGAACGATACATTCCCTTCTCTTCCGGGATTCCGTTCTATTTTTATTCACCGGTATCCGGCAGAAGGATACATCTGCTACCTGCACCCGAAAAAAAGTACAGTATTTTTATAATATATGGAAACATCCCGTTTCACAGAACAAAATAGTAAAAACAAAATCTTACCAAACTATTTTTCAGAAGTGGAGATCATAACCATTTCGCGCATCAAGAAACAGAATATCAAATAATTAATATTAAATACCCTATTATATAAAATGAAAATTTCATAACATCTCTCCAAAAAAATATCTTAATGTTTAAAAATAATAATAATTTTACCCAAAACCCAAAAGGAAATGTTTTCGTACAAAACCAAAAAAAACAAAACAAAAGACCATGAAATTTAAATTTTTTATTGCAGCATTGGCATTCCTCACCTTTTACGGATTTCAATCTGTTTCTGCACAGCCGGGAAGGGATACTTCCTGGACACGAGGAGGATTAATAGGCATCAATCTTTCCCAAATCAGCCTAAGCAACTGGGCTGCCGGTGGTGATAATGCCGTTGGATTCAACCTGAATTTCAATTATAAGTTAGACTTCAAGCGCGACCGCCACCTATGGCAAAACCGGCTTGAAATGGCTTACGGACTGAATAAAACCAAATCCGAAGGAACTAAGAAAACAAACGATAACCTGTATCTTTCTTCCATTTACGGTTATCAATTAAAAAAATCTTTGTACCTGAGCGGACTGATGACCTTTCAAACCCAGTTTGCCAAAGGCTACGACTATAATGTCGATCCGGATGTTTTTATTTCCCGCTTTATGGCCCCCGGTTACCTGATGGTGGGTGCAGGTTTGACCTGGAAACCTAAAAAATGGTTTACAGCCACACTTTCTCCCGCAACCTGGCGGGGAACATTCGTCAGCAGTAAAATTCTTTCCGACCAGGGAGATTTCGGTGTGGACCCCGGCAAACACCTGCTCTCGGAATTCGGAGCAAATCTGCGGATGGAGGCCAATTATGAATTTCTTAAAAACATGACGGTTTATTCCCGGCTCGACCTTTATTCCAATTATCTGGAAAAACCGCAAAATGTGGATGTAAACTGGATCGTACAACTGAATATGAAGATCAATCAATGGTTCTCTGCCAATATCGGCACCAATATGATCTACGACGACGATATTAAGATCGCACAAAAGGACGGGACGAAAGGTCCGCGCCTGCAATTCAAAGAAACCCTGACTATCGGTTTCCAGGTAAACTTCTAACAAGAGAAATACCTCTTTTTTCTCCGGTTTCCCGTTCGAAAGCCAGTAAGCTTTCCGATGCGGGAAACCGGATTTTATTTCCCCCTTCTTCCCACTGTTTTCCGAATAATATTATCTTTGTAACCAGATTATCAATTCAGGTTGTAACGTGCGTTTTTTACAGTTTTGCATTTGCATCTGCATACTATTACCGGTTATTTTACCGGCCAGAGGGCAAATGTCTTGTCGTTTACAGGGCAAGGTCGTCGATGCCGGCACAGGCTCGCCGGTCGAAGATGTCGTTGTGTTGATAGACGGACAGCAAAAGAAAACCACCGGAAAACAAGGGGATTTCGATTTCCGGCTACAACCGGGAACATACATCCTGCACACCCGTCACCTGGCCTATGAAGATGCAGAGTATTCTTTTCAATTAACCCGGGACGATACGATCCTGCTCCGGCTTACCCCTCTTGCCCGGGAATTGAAGGAATCGATCGTAACGCATGCAGGAAACCGCCAGAAGATCAGCGGGCTTTCGGGAGGGCGAATCGACCTGAATATGGAAGAGTTGAAAAGCCTGCCCAAATTCATGGGAACGAACGACCCGCTAAAAATATTGCAATTGACACCCGGTATTCAAACGGCAGGAGACGGAAATTCCGGTATTTTCATCCGGGGAGGAGAACCCGGGCATAACCTGATTTTATGGAACGAAGCTCCTATTTACAATGCGTCTCATCTTTTAGGACTGTTTTCGATATTCAATACCGGACATATCGGTTCTTTCAAACTCCATAAATCCAATATGCAGGCAGACCGGGGCGGCAGGCTTTCTTCCCTGCTCGAAATCAGATCCCCGGAAAAAATACCGGAGAAAACAACTGTTTCCGGCGATATCGGGCTGATCTCCTCACAAGCGACCTTATCCCTGCCTCTCAGCCGGAAAACGGCACTTTATCTTTCGGGACGTAAAACTTATGTTGGCTTAACCCTGAAACCGTTTATCCGCAGCATGGCAAGCAATAAAGAGGAAGAAATGCCTTTCGATTACGAATTTCAGGATTATAACCTTAGCCTTGTCAGCAAACTTTCAGACAACGATCAAATTTCCTTCAACGCTTATTGGGGGGAAGACAGGCTCAATATCGAAGATTCGGATTATATGCTGGAAGGGAAAATGAAATGGTGGAATTTAGCCTCTTCCCTTTCCTGGGAGCACCGTTGGCAAAGAGGACTTACCATGAAAAATTCCTTTTTCATGTCGCAATACCGTAACTCGCTCCATATCCGGCAAAATTCCCTGTCCGCCAGTCTGCCGTCGAACATACGGGATTGGGGATTCCGCAACCGGTTCACATTCCACAAAGCGGGGATTCTTTTTACAACAGGGGCGGAATATATTTATCATATCGTATTCCCCCAATCTCCCACGATCGAAAATAAAAATGCAAACTGGGGAGAATCCGGAGTACAAACCTACCACACTCACGAAACGGCTGTCTTCCTCAGTGCCCGTTTTCATTTATTTCCCCGGTTATCGGCAGAACTGGGGCTTAGATATACGTTCAATTTCCAAACCGGCCCTTATGATGACCTGAACTACGACGAACGCGGGGAAGTGGTCGATTCCACACATTTCGGCAGAGGAAAAGCTTTCGGTTTCCGGCACGCTCCGGAACCCCGATTTAACCTTCGCTACACTCCGGGAGAAAACAATTCCCTGCAATTCAGCTATAACCGGCAACGACAATTTATCAGTCTGGTTTCCATCTCCGGCGTAGGCCTCCCCACCGATTTTTGGGTTCCGGCTTCTAAAAATATTCCCGTACAAACGGGAGATAATTTTTCGCTCGGCTACTTCCAGTCGCTTTGGAACAATGCCTATGAATTCTCCACCGAGGTATATTATCGCCACATGAGCAACCAGATGGAATATAAAAGCACGTTGTTCGACCTCTTTAATCAGCAATATATTTTGGAAAAAAGCATCAATTACGGTAAAGGTAAGGCTTACGGAGCAGAATTCATGTTTAAAAAGAATTCAGGCAAGTTCAACGGCTGGATCAGCTATACTTTAGGATGGTCGAAGCGCTATTTCCCGGCCATACGGGATGGGAACGCTTTCCCCGCAAAACACGACCGCCGCCACGATCTTTCGGTGGTAGCCAGTTATAAACTGAACGACAAATGGGATTTTTCATCCGTTTTCGTTTATGCTACCGGCAATGCCTTCACCATGCCCCAAAGTATCTACATGCTGGAAGGCAATATCGTGAAAGAGTATGGAAAATACAACGAAGCGAGAATGCCGGCCTATCACCGGCTGGATATTTCGGCAAATTATTGGTTTTTTAAGCAAAAGAGCCGGGAAAGCGGTTTGAATTTTTCGGTTTACAATGCTTACAAACGTAATAATCCGATTTACATTTTTGTGGTGGCCAAACCGAGCGAACAGGGAAACGACCAAATCAGGATCAAGCAAAAGAATAAACGTCTTTACGATATTATTCCTTCGATCAGTTGGACCTTTAAATTTTAAATGAATCCGGTTTAATTTCAGTAACTATGCCCAGAATCCATACATATTGCCTGTTGCTTTGCCTGTTGTTGCTCAACGGGTGTGTCGAAACATCCAATCTCGACGATTTTGAATACAAATTGGTAGTGGAAGGCTGGATCAAAGAAGGTGAAGTCCCTTACATCATCCTCACCCAAACAAAACCTCTTTTATCGAACATAGACAGTACCAGTATCGAAGATATGGTCGTACGCTGGGCAAAAGTAAGCGTCAGCGACGGCGAAGAAACCGAAGTGCTGACCGGACGGATCGACAAAAACTATTTTCCGCCTTTTATCTACCGGGGCAGCAAATTACTGGGAGAAGCAGGTAAAACTTACACCTTGAAAGTAGAATATTCCGGTCGGGAATGGACCGCCCAGACCACGATTCCCACTTCCGTCTCCCTAACCGGCCTCATCCCGGAACTTTCTGCCAACGACACGTTATATTCCATCGAAGCCACATTCACCGATCCGGCAGGTGAAAAGAATTACTATAAATTATTTACGAAGGTTCTCCACAAAAATACCCGCTTTCTATCGTCGCTTATGGGGAATTTCGACGACAATCTATTCAATGGCCAATCGATGAACATCACGGTAAATCAGGGGATAGACCAACGCCAGCTCAAAAATTTCGAATCCCATTTTAACGTTTACGACACCGTATTGGTACAGTTTTGCACTCTCCCGGAATTCGGATTCCGTTATTGGACAGCTTATGAGAATGAATTGGTCAACGGACAGAACCCGTTTTTCCCTGCCAATCAGAACCTGCCCACCAACATAAGCAACGGAGGCATCGGAATATGGTGCGGCTATGGACGAAAAACTTATTCCGTATTCTATCCGGCACAAAAAAAGTGCATCCCTGAAAAGGATGCACTTCCGGTAAATTAAAAATGCTATTTAAAAATCAACGGTTTCACCGACCATTGCAGCATATTTATTAACTAAAGTTTTCACCGACTGGATCAATGAACCGAAATTAGCTTCACTGAAATAAGTTTCCATGTCGTATTTAGACCCATCGCTGGCAAAAATCAACACAGGAGTTGTATCATAATACTCATACGATGTACTACCATTAGCACTTTGCTCCATTTTTCCGGTACTCGGAGCCGGATCGTAACCTACATTATTATCGTCTTCGTCCTTAACGATATCCATTTTAACATCAGCCACTTTTTCAGAGCCACCGGAATAATATAATGCCATAGAAGCATATTTATTATAGATATCGGCCTCTTTCTGTGCCCCTGCCTTGCTGGAAGAAGATTCGGTTATTGCATCGACACCCTTGATTATAGCTTTGATGTCTCCCTGTCCCTTGACAACCACATCCATGATATTGACGGATAATTCTCCTTCAGACAGCAGGTCTTCGGCTTCGCTGCTTTCGAGAGCATTCGGATCGGTCAGATTCTGTCCGGTGATTTCTGCGCTGGAATTGATCAGTATTTCACCGTTTTTCGACATTTTATAAACTTCGGTTATCACATTACTTTTAGCATTCAAAGCCAGTTCCCAGGCATAACCGCCGTTCAATGTCATTTTCACTTCAACGTCGGCAGACTTTTGATTATCGGCCAAGTTTGTGTTCACCGATGCACCGATCTGCTCACTTCCGGCCACCTTCAAAGAAACGGTCATCTTGGCAGGGATATTCACAGCCGTATTTTCATAAACATAATCTTTTCCGCCTTCAAAAGTCAAAGCCAGCACACAGGCCTTACCGTTATTGAAATTCAATTCGATTTTTCCTGTTGCATCGACCTTATCCCAATCCTCATTGGATTCATTATAGGTATAAACGCCTGCATAGTCTGCCAGACTCACCTTATCGACTTCCGCTGCCAAAGTTGTCAATCCGGTCAGGCTGTTGCTTTTAGCCACGGAACGCAAAGAAGAGAGCATTTGCACCATAGGATTGTAATCGGGCACGATAGGCATATCCTCATCGTCCTCTCCGAACAATCCGGATGTTTCGAGAATATCGATCAGATAATCGATCGTTTCCACCGCAGTCCGGTGGTCTTCGGCATTGAACTTAGCAATAAAATCTTTCCCAACCGTTTCCAGTTTAGCCTTATGCTCGTCCGGAGTTAAAGGGGATGGAGGAGGAGGCGTGTCCCCGTCTTTATTATCATCACTACAAGCTGACATTCCAGCAGCAAATACCAGCATGCAAAGCAGGTAAAAACCTTTCGCAAGAAACTTCATAATCTTAATTTTTGAATTCTACTTATTTTGAAAACTAACACATTTACAAACCTATGAAAACAAAGATAATTATTTATTAGCAAAAAACAATATTAATTTTTATAAATTTTCACATATCGACGATTAAATATACTTAATATAATATCGTAAATCTTTTCCGGGAAGATTTAATCAGGCAAATACTCAATTGTATAAATCCTAAAAACGGTCATCCGGCAAAAAATGAAAATTCCGGGAAATCCATAAAATTCCGACCTCCTATTTTCAACTTTCAATTATTAACACTAATTTTACAACTCCATTTGTAGTAATACCTTGTATTCAAACCTATTAAGAAGCAAGAAAAACAACCGGACATTTTACAATAAGTAAACAGCCGGACAAAAACCGGAGAAGTAAACAAATAAATAAGATTTTGATAAATACCCATGGAAAATAAACTGACGATATACAACACGCTATCACGGGCAAAGGAAGTGTTCGAACCGCTCAATCCGCCGTTTGTCGGCCTTTACGTATGCGGGCCCACGGTATATGGCGATGCTCATCTGGGACATGCCCGTCCTGCCATTACCTTCGATCTGCTATTCCGCTACTTGAAATACCTCGGCTACAAAGTGCGCTATGTGCGTAACATCACCGATGTAGGGCATCTGACGAACGACAGCGACGACGGCGAGGATAAAATTGAGAAAAAAGCAAAGCTCGACCGGCTGGAACCCATGGAAATCGTACAGTTCTATACGAACCGTTACCACAAAAACATGGACGACCTGAACACCCTGCCCCCCAGCATCGAACCGCATGCTTCCGGTCACATCATCGAACAGGAAGAACTGGTGAAAAAAATCATGGAAAACGGTTTTGCTTATGAAAGTGACGGAAGTATCTATTTCGACGTAGAGGCTTACAATAAAAAATACGATTACGGAAAACTCTCCGGACGGCGGGTGGACGAGCTGATGGCCAACACCCGGCAACTGGACGGACAGAATGAAAAAAAGAACCCGTTCGATTTCGCCTTGTGGAAAAAAGCTTCCCCGGAGCACATCATGCGCTGGCCTTCTCCCTGGAGTAACGGTTTTCCAGGCTGGCATCTGGAGTGTTCGTGCATGAGCCAAAAATATTTAGGCGACCGTTTCGACATTCACGGAGGCGGCCTCGACCTCCAGTTTCCACACCACGAATGTGAAATCGCCCAAAGTACAGCAGCTTACGGACACGAAGCCGTGAAATACTGGATGCACAACAATATGATTACCATTAACGGACAGAAAATGGGAAAATCGTTGGGAAATTTCATCACGCTCGATCAACTGTTTTCAGGCGAGAACGATGTGCTGGAACAGGCATACTCTCCCATGACCGTCCGCTTTTTCATCTTACAGGCACATTACCGGAGTCCGCTGGACTTTTCAAACGAAGCTTTGAAAGCGGCGGAAAAAGGATACGAACGCCTGATGGCAGCCGTAGCCACTCTCGATAAAGGGAAAGCTTCCGGCGAAAGCACGGTCGATGTGCAGGAACTGTGGGACAAATGTTTCGAAGCACTGAACGACGACCTGAACACCCCCATTCTGATCTCGCACCTCTTCGACGGCGTGCGTATCGTTAATTCGCTGGCGGCAGGGACGGAGAAAATAGACGAAGGGAATTTAGCCTTGCTGAAAAAGCTGTATCACGACTTCACTTACGATATTTTAGGATTGAAAGCAGAAGCGGGTGCATCGGGAACGAATCACGAAGTATTGGGTAAGGTGCTCGACATGGTCATGTCGATCCGTACGGAAGCCAAACAGAAAAAAGACTGGGCGACTTCCGATAAAATCCGGGATGAACTGAAAGCAGCCGGAGTGGCCGTGAAGGACACGAAAGACGGATACGAATGGAGCATTACCGGGCCGGAAGAAAAATAATTCCGCCCGGAAAAGAATCATACCGGTTATACCCTAATTAAACGTTATGCCTTATTACTATTTTATAGTTCTCTTTTTATTACTCGGTTCCTGTGGCCGGAACGCCGGAACCCAGACAACCGGGAAACCGGCATTACAGGCTCCGGTTTCCTCTAAAGAGACAAAATACGTGGACATCCGGCTGGTATCGCCCGAAAAAAACAAGTTATACAGTTTTAACGACGAGCTAACGATCACCTTCACTCCTTCAGACGATCTTACGGCCGATTCCGCAACCTATTTTCTGAACGGTGAAAAAATCGGAACAACGGGCAGGGATATCCAAACTTATACCTACCGTTTGCCGGAAACCAAAACCGGAAGTAATTCAGTAAAAGTCATAGCGTGGTATCCCGAAGGCAAACAGGGCATCGCTTCGACCTATATCCGGATAAAACCGGCCAAAGCTCCCAAAACCTATAAATGGAAAGTAATCAACACCTTCCCCCACGACCCGAAAGCCTATACACAGGGCTTGGTGTATCAGGACGGGATAATGTATGAGGGCACAGGACAATACGGCGAATCGACCCTCCGCAAAATAGATATAGCGACCGGAAAAGCATTATCGATATTAGGGATAGACAGCCAATTGTTCGGCGAAGGCATTACCATCTATAAAGATAAAATCTACCAAATCACCTGGCGTTCCCGGAAAGGCTTCATTTACGACCTGAACACCTTCTCTCTGCAATCTACTTTCACCTATAACACCGAAGGCTGGGGAATCACTACCATAGGCGATAAACTCATTATGAGCGACGGTAGTAACAAGCTGTACCACATCGCTCCTTCGACATTCAATGTCATCAAAGAAGTGGAAGTCTATGATCACCGGGGTGCAGTATCGCGCCTGAATGAATTGGAATACATCGACGGTCTGGTGTGGGCAAATGTGTGGATGACCGACCGGATTGTAGCCATCGATCCGGAAACGGGAGCGGTGGTCGGCGAGATGAACCTGGAAAACCTGTTACCGGCAAGGGATAAAGTCCGTCTGGACGATACGGACGATGTACTGAACGGCATAGCCTATAATCCGGAGAAAAAAACATTTTACCTGACCGGTAAGAAATGGCCGAAAATGTTCGAAGTGGAAGTGCTGCGCTAAACGGTGTGCAAAAAATACAGACTAAAACTAAATAACAATTATGGTGGATGTTAAAATCGAAGAATCCTGGAAAGAACTGCTGAAAAATGAATTTGAGAAACCTTATTTTTCAGAGTTGATCAATTTCGTAAAAAACGAGTATCAAACCACCCGGATCTATCCTCCCGGAAAACTCATTTTCAATGCTTTCAACCATTGTACGGTAGATAATACAAAAGTCGTCATTTTGGGACAAGACCCTTATCACGGCCCGGGACAGGCACACGGGCTTTGCTTCTCCGTACCGGAAGGCATCGAGCAACCGCCTTCTCTGCAAAATATATTTAAGGAAATACACGACGATTTAGGAACTCCCATCCCCGTTTCGGGCAATCTGGAACGCTGGTCGGATCAGGGGGTACTGCTCCTGAACGCCACGCTTACCGTACGTGCCCACCAGGCCGGCTCGCATCAGAACAAGGGCTGGGAAACTTTTACCGATGCCGTGATCCGTTTGCTGGCGGACCGGAAAGAAAATCTTGTATTCCTGCTTTGGGGCTCTTATGCCCAGCGTAAAGGCGCTTTCATCGACACACACAAACATTTAGTGCTGAAATGTGTACACCCGTCTCCCTTGTCGGCTAACCGCGGGGGCTGGTTCGGTAATCACCAGTTCAGCCAAACCAATCAATATTTAAAAGAACACGGACTTTCAGAAATTCAATGGTAAATTAAATTATGAGCTACGATTTAGAAACAACAACGACAAACCGGTATCAGACAACAACCGTTGCAACCAACACTCTGATCAGAAATGTGTACACCTGGATGTGTACAGCCCTTTTGTTGACCGGAGGGACTGCAACCCTGGTCGCCAATACTCCTTCCATTGCAGAAGCCGTATTGAGTAACAACGTATTATTCTGGGGATTACTTATCGCCCAACTGGGAGTGGTATGGGTGATGTCGGCCAGGGTAAACCAATTCAGCCTGAGAACGCTTTCAACCCTCTTTATGCTCTATTCCGTATTGACGGGGATCACTTTTTCGATCTATTTTTTCATTTTCACCGCAGAATCGATCGCTTCGACATTTTTTATAACGGCAGGGACTTTCGGGGCCATGAGCCTGTATGGTTATTTTACAAAAACCGACCTGACTAAAATAGGTAATCTCTGTATTATGGTGCTGGTAGGAATCATTATCGCTTCGGTGGTGAATTTCTTCCTGAAAAGTGAAACACTGTATTGGGTGGTAACTTATATCGGAGTGGCCGTATTTATCGGACTGATTGCCTGGGACACCCAGAAAATCAAAGCCCTTGCCCGAATGGACAATAATGAACACACCCAGAAATGGGCAATCCTGGGTGCACTGACTCTATACCTGGATTTCATCAACCTATTCATCATGCTGTTGAGAATACTGGGAAAAAGAAGGTAAAAAGCCACACCCGACCTCATCGGTTTTATAAACAGAAATTTTATTCTAATTGTGCAACACTTTATTCAGAATTTCTTAATTTTGAACCATACAAGAGAGGCCTGATGACCCGTGTGCAAAGAATAAAACCGCTATCAGGCGCTTATCCTGCAAATAATATCAATGTGGCGTGCCACTTAAGTAAATTCTAAAATAAACACTATGGTTAGTTACAAAGAACTGGGGCTGGTAAACAGCAGAGAGCTTTTTAAAAAAGCGATGGCAGGCAAATACGCTATTGCTGCCTTCAACTTCAACAACATGGAACAAATGCAAGCCATTATTTCTGCTGCTGTTGAAACGAAATCACCGGTTATCCTCCAAGTATCAGGCGGTGCCCGTAAATATGCCAATCAAACCCTCCTGCGCTATATGGCCCAGGGAGCAGTAGAATATGCAAAAGAATTAGGTTTGAATATTCCTATCGTTCTTCACTTAGACCACGGCGATACGTTCGAACTTTGCAAAAGCTGTATCGATATGGGCTTCTCGTCTGTGATGATCGACGGTTCGCACCATTCATACGAAGAAAACGTCGCCCTGACGAAAAAAGTAGTGGAATATGCACATCAATTCGACGTGACCGTTGAAGGTGAGCTGGGTGTATTGGCCGGTGTAGAAGACGAAGTTTCTGCAGAACACCACACCTATACCCGCCCGGAAGAAGTAGAAGACTTTGTAAAGAGAACAGGTGTAGATTCACTGGCGATCTCTATCGGTACTTCCCACGGAGCCAATAAATTCAAACCGGAACAATGTACCCGCAATGCCGATGGAATTTTAGTTCCTCCTCCATTGCGTTTCGACATTCTGGAAGAAATCGAAAAACGTATCCCGGGTTTCCCGATCGTCCTTCACGGATCGTCTTCCGTTCCTCAGGACAAAGTGGCTATCATCAACAAATACGGTGGCAAACTGAAAGATGCTATCGGCATTCCGGAAGAAGAATTGCGTAAAGCTGCTAAGTCTGCTGTTTGCAAAATCAACATCGACTCTGACTCTCGTCTGGCTATGACTGCTGCTGTACGTAAGGTATTCGCTGAAAAACCGGCTGAATTCGACCCACGTAAATATCTGGGCCCGGCTCGTGATAATATGGAAAAGCTATATAAGCACAAAATTATCAACGTACTCGGTTCTAACGATAAACTCTAATCTTTTTTTACAGAACGATATATGAAGGGGTGCTTGTCGGTACCCCTTTTTATTTGTGTTTTTGTAACGTATAAACATGAGTAAGAATAGATAAAAATGAAAAAAAATTGGATTTTGGGGATGGCCGTTTGTGGTATATTGTCTGTATCGGATTCGGCGTATGGACAATCAATTAAAGACATTTTGAATTCTGCTGCCGTAAAAGACGCCGTGACTACTGTGACCGGAGGAAAAAAGCTGACAGTGGAAAAATTAGCCGGTACGTGGACGTATGTGAATCCTGCCATCCAGTTGGAAGGCGATAATGCTTTGAAGAATGTGGCGGCAAGTGTGGCCTCTTCGGAGATGGAAAAGAAGCTGAAGGATTATTGTGCGAAAATCGGAATCATCGAAGGGGCATTCAATTATACGTTTAATACCGACAGCACATTCACCAGTGTCCTGAAAGGCTGTACTTTGAAGGGTACTTATTCTTTTAATGCGGACGATAAGACGATGGAACTGCACTATGGCAAGATCGGGAAATCGAAGTTGACGACGATGACGGCTTATGTCGTTGTCACCAATGACCAACTTTCTTTGCTCTTCAATGCCGATAAATTACTGGATTTCCTGACAAAACTGTCTGCTGTCTCTAAAAATACGACCTTACAAGCACTCAATAAGTTGGCGAGCCAGTATGATGGGATGATGATGGGGTTCGAGTTGAAAAAATAAATAATGTGCCAATATGCCAATGGGAAAATGCTCATATCATTAGTATATTGGTGCATTGGCACGTTATAGCCCTTGCCTGTAGTCGTCTACGATTTCCAGTAGCTTTGCGGCATAGTTTTCGACGATCTTTTTCCCGATACCGGGGATTTTGAGGAGATCACGTCCGCTGGCGGGTAAGGTGTTGGCTACCCCGATCAGGGCCTTTTGTTGCAGGATGGTATAAGTTGGAAGTCCTTTTTCGGTTGCTACCTCATAGCGCCAGCGTTTCAGGTTGGCATATAGTTCTGGATGTTTGATGTCTGTCGATATTTCCAGTTTAGCCGGCTCTGATGATTTTTCGGAACGTTTGCGTGTGGTCGGAACAGACGGTTGTTCGATGCTTGCTTTGGCCTTAGCCGACAGATAGCCGGAAATTGTGAATCCATCTTGACAACCTTGCAAGGTTGACAGTTTGATACGAAGGTCTTCGTTCCACTTGTCTAACGCATTCTTGATTGTTTTGCGTGTTTCTTTATTGTCTATTTCCACATTCGATGCTTCCTGCAATGGGGTGCAAAGGCGATCTATTTGCTCCAGAAAGTAAGCCACGCCTTTCCGGACACGCTCTTGGATCGTTTCGTCTTTCAGATAATCGGTATTGCCTGTTATCAGCCGTTTCAATTGCTGGATGAATCGTTCTCCGACATCTGTGACCGTGGAACGGAATGCGTCGCGTGTGTTGGAATACTGCACGCTCAGTTCCGGATATAATTTTTGCAGATTCCCGTACACGACAAAGGCGGCATATTGTATGCGCTGCTGAAGATTGTTGAAGTCAAACAGTTCACATATCAGTTCCGTGAAATAAAGTTGCTGTGCGGCCTGCATTTGCTCTTCACGCGGCTGGCGACTGTCGACCGATGAAGTGAATTCCTGTATCCGGTAATCATTGATCATGGCGTTGCGGGTGATCTGACTGCTCAACACAAGACCTTCCAACGTTTTGCAACGGCTGAGTGCGACATATACCTGTCCGTGCGAAAAAGCGGCAGAAGCATCAATGATGGCATGCTCGAAAGTCAATCCCTGGCTCTTGTGTATGGTGATCGCCCAAGCTGTTTTTAACGGATATTGACTGAAGGTGCCGGTAATGGTTTCGGTGATTTCCTTTGTTTCGGGATCAATCGTGTATTTCACATTGTTCCAGATTTCCTTTTCGACGACGATCTCGTTTCCTTCTCGGTCGACTACGGTTATCTTGTTGGGGTTGATAAATACGATCTTTCCGATCTTCCCGTTATAATATCGTTTTTCGGAAGACGAATCGTTTTTGACGAACATGACTTGCGCGCCGCATTTCAAGATTAACTTGTCGTCGGTCGGATAAGAATATTCGGGAAAGTCGTTATTGATCTCAGCTGAAAAAGTGTAAGGCTGTCCGGGAAGTTCCGCCAGTTTTCGGTTGTTGATCTGCTGTGCCTGGTAGTTATGTGTCGTGAGTGTGATATAACCCGATTGTTCGTCCGGTCTGAAGTTGGGGATGTACCGCTGGTTCAGACGTTGCAAGGTCTTGTCGTCGAAGCGGTTCTCACGGATATTATTCAACAGGTTGATGAAATTTGTGTCGCTTTGGCGGTAGACATGTGTCAGCTCAATACAGAAATAATTGCTTTCCAACAGTGCCTTGCTGTCGAAAAAGAAGGTGGACGGATAGTGCTCTTTCAGCAGATTCCATTCATCATCTTTGGCGACAGGAGCTAATTGTTGTAAGTCTCCTATGAGCAATAACTGGACACCTCCGAAAGGTTTACTGTGATCTTTATAACGACGCAGGACGTCGCTGATAGCGTCCAGCAAGTCTGCGCGCACCATGCTGACCTCATCGATCACCAGCAAGTCCATACTGCGAATAATATTGATTTTGTCCTTGCGGAATTGGTTCTTGAAATCTGTTTTGCCTCCCCGGTATTCCGGTGAAGACGGAATGTAAGGCCCGAACGGCAATTGGAAAAAGGAGTGGATAGTGACGCCTCCAGCATTGATAGCAGCTACTCCTGTCGGTGCAACAACGATCATTCGTTTAGGTGAAACCTCTTTAAGCCTTTTTAAAAAGGTAGTTTTGCCCGTTCCGGCTTTTCCTGTCAGAAAGAGGTTGGTTCCGGTGTTCTGCAGCAAGTTGAAGGCGAGGTCAAACTGTTGGTTTGTTTGCATGGCGATTTGTGATATTGTTAATAGTCACAAATATATAGAAAATATTATAATTGGCAATGTTTTTGATACGGATTATGAGGTTGCGACCCTCATAATCCTTATACAATCAATGCGGCGATGAACTGGATAAAAAGAATCAGGAACACCATCGCAATTGGATAGACCGTCGCATAGGCGATGCTGGGAACAGAACTGTCGCTCATCGAATCGGCGGCGGCAAGTCCTGGCGTACTGGTCATTCCTCCTGCGATCGTCCCGATCAAGTCTAAGATGTGGATTTTGAATACGAAATAGCCGAACAAGACAGCCACGATCATCGGTACTATTGTGATTGCCATACCGATTCCGAATAATGTCCAGCCGCTTTCTTGGAATGTCGATACCAGGTTGACACCGGCGGATGTTCCGACCTCGGCGAGGAACAGAAGTAGGCCGATCTGACGGAGTAACTGGTTGGCGGAACCTGACATGGACCAGATGATCGGTCCCGTTTTGCCAATTGCACTCAGGATAAGTGCGACAATCAGGATGCCACCTGTCAGCCCGGGTGAGAAAGAGAAGGAGTCCGAAAACGAAATGTTCAGTTTTCCGAACAATACTCCGAGGACAATACCGGCTGCAATCGGGAAAAAGTCCGTGTCGGAAAGTTTTTTCTCGTCATTACCGAACACCTGTCCCAATTCCTTTATGTCTTCTTTTTCTCCAGCAACCATTAACTTGTCGCCGAATTTCAACATTAATTCCGGTTCGGGTGAGAGGTCGATACCGCTTCGGCGTACACGAGTAACGGTACAATTGAACGTGCGTTGCAGATTCAGGTATCCTAAACTTTTATTAATGACGTTCTTGTTCGTCACCAATAGAGATTGCAATTCCTGAGTGCTGCCAAAAGGAAGGTCGTTCTCTACACGTTCACCGACAAGAAGTGCTAGTTGTTCCAAAGACTTGTCGTTACCGACAGCCTTGATCATATCTCCTTCATGCAAGATGGTTTGCGCTACCGGTATGCTTGTCCGGTCTTTATGTTTTATACGGGAAATGACGGCTCCCGTCATGGAACGAAGTTGTAACTGGGCCAGTGTTTTTCCGAATATATTGGCGTGGGTGATACGGAAAGTCGCCGTATGCAACGGGGGATATTTCCCTTTTCGCTGTACTTCGAGTGCCTTGGCTTCGGCGATAATGTCTTTGCGCAACAATTTCGGCAATAATTTTATAAAAAGTATCACACCGATCACTCCGAACGGATAGGCGATGCCATAGGCGATGGAAGCGGAGGAGGAGTGCGTGCTGTCGATCGCGACGGCAAGACCTGGCGTACTGGTCAGAGCCCCAGCGATCAGTCCGACGAGGCTCGGCGTATCGATTCCGACCACATATTTAAGTATCAAACCGGTAAGGCTGGCAGATCCGACAATCAGAAGCGTTAGTATGATCAATGTTTTCCCTTTCGAACGGAAGGAGTCGAAGAATCCCGGACCCGCTTGTATGCCGATGGTGAAAATGAACAATACCAAACCGAAATTTCCCAGTTCCTTAGGAATGATTACTCCGAAGTGCCCGAATAGGAGAGCGATAAAGATAACGGCTGATACGTCGAGAGAGAGGCCTTTGATCTGTATTCTGCCCAATATGAATCCTAAGGCGATAATCAGGAACAAGGCAAAATAAGACGATTGAAGCAATGTTTCAAGCATGTCAAATAGTTTTGTTGTGAAGATTTATGTTTGCAAAATTACACTTTTCTGCCTGTATAGACAATCCCTTGGCGAGATTTCTGTTACCTTTGTATCCGAAATCAAACATAAGCAAGGATATCCGGACGTGAACAGATACTTTATATATTTAGGTTATAACGGTAAAAAGTTTTGTGGCTGGCAGATACAGCCGAATGGAATCACTGTGCAGCAATCTATCGAGGAAGCTTTGGCTACGTTGTTGCGCCAACCGGTTCCGATCGTGGGAGCGGGGCGGACGGATGCTGGTGTGCATGCCCGCCTGATGGTGGCTCATTTCGACTGGCAGGAACCGATTGCCGACCTCGCTTTCTTAGCGGAGAAGCTGAACCGTTTGCTTCCCAAAGATATCGCGGTCTACCGTATTGTACCTGTACGTCCCGATGCGCATGCCCGGTTCGATGCCATTTCGCGTACCTATGAATATTATGTCACGACGCGGAAAGATCCGTTCAATTACGAGTTGGTCTATAAGATTCCGGGAAAACTCGATTTCGAGGCGATGAATAAGGCTTGCCCAGTTCTGTTTGACTACATAGATTTCACCAGTTTCAGCAAGCTGCATACGGACGTGAAGACGAACAACTGTCGCATCTATAAGGCTGGTTGGGAGAGGGAAGGCGATGTATGGGTTTTTACCATACAGGCGGACCGTTTCCTGCGCAATATGGTGCGTGCCATTGTCGGTACTTTACTCGAAGTGGGCAGAGGAAAACTGACGGTCGACGGTTTCCGCCAGGTGATCGAAGCCAAAGACCGTGGACGTGCCGGGACTTCCGCTCCCGGATACGCTCTCTATCTGGTCGACGTTACTTATCCCGAAGAACTTTTTCAGTTGGCAGTCGGCTGTTGACTGTTGTGTTTTTCCGGTCTAAAAAATATTATTCAGAAACTTTCAACTTTCAACTGTTATGTGGCTCGGATTAGCCTTCATCTCCGCCTTCCTTTTAGGTTGTTATGAAGTAAACAAAAAAATTTCGCTAGATGGTAATGCCGTTATTCCGGTTTTGTTTTTCAATACATTGATAAGCAGTCTTATCTTTGTCCCTTTCATTTTTCTTTCGTTTTTTACGGATGTGCTCGACGGGACGATGTTGTATGTGCCGCGTGTCTCCTTAGAGACACATGTGGCAGTGTTTATAAAGGCCGTGATCGTCTTGTCATCGTGGATATTCGGCTATTTTGCCTTGAAGCATTTACCGCTGACCATTACCGGGCCTATCAAAGCGACGCAGCCAGTCGTGACGCTGGTGGGAGCCATGCTTGTCTTTGGTGAACGACTGAACCTGTACCAATGGATCGGGGTGATTCTTTCCATTGCCTCTTTCTACCTCCTTTCCTCATCCGGGAAAAAAGAGGGAATCCGTTTTACGCATAATAAATGGATCTTCTTTACCGTCTTGTCTATCCTTACCGGAGCGGCGAGCGGCTTGTATGACAAACATCTGATGGGAAGTCTGGATGTGATGACGGTGCAGGTCTGGTTCAATGTCTACCAGTGCCTTATGATGTTGCCGATCCTCTTGTTTCTTTGGTATCCGCGCCGGAAAAGCACGACACCTTTTGTCTGGCACTGGAACATTATCTTTATATCCGTCTTCCTCTGCGTGGCGGACTGGATTTACTTTTATGCCTTGACTTTTCCCGGTTCGATGATCTCTATCGTCTCGATGGTCCGCCGTAGTAATGTCCTGGTTACCTTCCTTGCCGGTGCTTTGTTCTTCCATGAAAAGAACTTGAAAAGCAAGGCAATCGACCTGTTTTTAGTATTATTAGGAATGATATTCCTGTATCTCGGTACGCGCTAAGGCATATTCTATTACTTTTGTAGATGAAAATTGTAGATTAAGATATGAAACGATTATTTCTTTCTATACTGCTTTGTGTATTTGTGTGGGGGATGAAGGCACAGGAGATGGATGCGGTCTTTGTCGCCATGCCTGACCAATATGTACCCCAGCTGGAAAATGCCTGGCGTAAGGATTTGATAGATTTGTATAATTCAGGAAAGGAAGCGAAGCTGAAAAACACCATGAACGGCTTTTCCACCTTGAAGAAGCTGACGGACGATTACCTGTTGTTGCAGGTGACGGAGCGCAGCACGGTAGAGATGAAGCTCTTGCCGCTGGTCAACGATACCTATGTCGTTTGTATGATCACGACCGTATACGGTCCTGTTCCCGACAGCCAGGTCGAGTTTTTCACGACAGACTGGAAGCTGTTGGACTCTGCTGATTTGTATACTCCGGTTCCAGTAGAATGGTTTATTAAAGACGATGCCGACAAGAACCGCACCGCCTTTATCGAAGCAACTGCTCGTCTGGATATGGACTTACGGAAATATTCGCTTAGCCCCGACGACCAGACGTTGACGGTCGAATACACGACCCCCAAATATTTGACGAAAACCGAACGCAAGCAGGTGGAACCTTTCCTGAAGAACATTCCAAAGGTCTATATCTGGGAAAAGTTCCACTTTAAATAAAAGGGGGGGATATAAATCTACCAGTCGTATCCCGGAGCAATGGTCGAACTTTTGATTACGATCTTCGCTTCGGAGTCGAGTATGATATGTATCTCATTGTTGTCTTGTTTCAGTTCAAAATCGTAGAACAGGCCGTCCGGCCGTTCGATTGCCGTGATATCTTCTATTTTATATTGGTTGTAGGCGGAGCTTTGCAACGCATCCATAACGGCGACAGGAACGTCGCGGGCGCTGATTTCCCAATGTGTGGAGACCCATTGCTCCTTCGTGTCGAACCATACTTCTTTGTGCAGATTCTTTTCTTGTATATCCACTTCCGTCCCGTTAGTCTCTTTTTCGGATTTCAGGATCGTTGCGGCCGGATACTTCTGTTTCAAGAAGTTCCGGATAGGAGTTGCGACGTTTTCGGCAGGTGTTTTTTGTTTTTGCCGGTTGTTGCTGCATGCGGCGAACAGTGTGAGGCTGCATAAGTACAATAGCAAGACGGATAATTTAGTTTTCATGACTTGTTGTTTTTTATTGTTACTATTCGTGGCGAGTTCCCGATCGAACTCTGTCTCGAAAGAAACAATTCTTTTGTCTTCATGGTTGTCCGCCACGATAATAATATGCCTTTTTTATTTTTTTCGTTTTTCTCATGTTATGTTTTCGTTTCTTTGTCGTCATAATAGTAGAAATGGAACTCGAAACGTTTAAAATAACCGTGCTGCCGCTTCGGGAGAAGTTGATCAATATTTCCTGGCGGATGATAGAGGACAGGTCGGATGCAGAAGACATCGTGCAGGAGACTTTTCTGAAATTGTGGCAGATTCGCGAGAAGCTGGATGGTTATAACAGTGTCGAGGCGCTGGCTGTACAAGTGGCCAAGAACCTGGCGCTGGACAAACTGAAACAGCATCGGCCGGAAGGGACGGATATAGCCTTGCTTTCTCTTGATTCGGGAACAAGGAACCCGGCGGAAGAATTGGAGCAGCACGATACGGTTGCCCGTATCCGTTGGCTGATAAGTAAGCTGCCTTCGCTACAGCAAACCATTATCCGGATGAAAGATGTCGAAGGATATGAATTGGCGGAGATAGCGGAGATCACAGGCACTCAGGTCGAAGCGGTTCGGGTGAATCTTTCGAGAGCCCGGAAAAAGATACGGGAACAGTTAATGAAGGAGTTATGATTTATAATTTGTGATTTATGGGAAAGAGGAATCTACATATGATAGAGGAGTTGCTGGAACGGTACTTCGATGGTGAGACTTCTGCCGCGGAAGAAAAGCAGATCCGTGCCTTTTTCGCTTCGGGAGAGGTGCCGGAGCATCTGGCTGCCTATGCTCCTCTGTTCGCTTATTTCGACGAAGAAATAGAACGTGATGCGGAAGCGCAAGTTGGCGAACCGGATTTGGACCCCGAACCGGTATCCGTTCCGTTCCGCTCTGCGAACCGGAAGCGTGCAGCCCTTTACCTCTTTTCCGGCGTGGCAGCTTGTGTACTGGCTCTGTTGGGAGTTACCCGCCTGCTGTATCCCGCTGATCCCTGTTTCTGTTCCGACAGCTATGTCGTGATAAACGGCCGTTGCTATACCGATATCCATAAAGTTCGTTCATTGGCGATCGAAGCGTTGCTGGAAGTGGCCACTCCCGCCCATGAATTCTTCCCGCAGAAGGGTCTCCACCATCCTGCCGATGATTACTTCCCGGAGATGGATAAGGATGAGGCAGACCGCCGAATAATAGATAACCAGTTAAAAGAATTAGGTAGTCTTTTTAGTGAAGACGAATAAAAGAATATCAAGATGAAACAGTTGAGGTATAGGCTATTAATAATGTTGGCAGCTTTGGTGCTGTTGCCGACCGGTGTGGGAGCTGCCGAAGCGCAGAAAGACCTGAAGATACAGGATGTCTTTACCCGTTACGGTAAAAAGAGGAATGTCACGATGGTGGAGCTTTCCAATGAAATGCT
>OGOU01000805.1_pt1 | contig 26098 bp, 25 predicted proteins | sample 1552721 | NCBI WGS metagenome assembly OGOU01 (sample SAMEA2580176, study PRJEB22360) | human gut metagenome | biome: human gut; feature: human-associated habitat; material: faeces | place: Denmark | collected 2008/2010
CGGTTAGTCAACCATTCTCAGACAAAGAGTCAACCCTACTAAGTAAAACCACCAACCCGAGTCAACCTATTTCAGGAACGGACAGGGTGTTAGCGGTGCGTTAAGACATTTGTAGAGGGAATTTTGGTGAATGTGTTAAGTTGCAGTGAAACAAGGAGATTAACCCTCGCATATTTATATTTGTAATAAGTTTGAGTCTTGTCATTATCAGCATTGTAATCAATGCAGTATAAATCAGGATTTCCAAGGCGTTGCGAGAAATACCCATAAGATTCGTGAGTCATCGTAATAACCAAGGTCCGCTGCCACGATTGAATACGGATTGGTCTGGAATACCCTTTTTTTATTCTAAATGTGAAATAATATTGTATCCCGGTATTTTTTACTAACTTTACAAAGTATAACAGTATATTTTGCATGTAAATGTTAATCCTCTATATATGAAAGTAAACGCGATGCCTTCTTACAACACAAGCCGTTTTTTGACTGAGGGCTTTTTATTATTTATAATAAGGCAATCTTCTTGTTGAATATAGATATGGTTCTTACCACATATAAATCCAATAGACTAAGTTGTTCCCCGGATGGTAATATTCGGAATACTCTGATACGCCTTTGTATTTTTGCAATTTTAGCGGCAGGGGTACTTCTTTTGTTCACACAGAGTGCTTCGTTACTTTATGAAGGCGCTATTTCTGACTACAATTGTTTTGTTTTTATGTCCCGTGCATGGGCCGATGGGCATATCCCCTATGTCGATTTTGTTGATAACAAAGGCCCGCTGTTGTATCTTATCAATCGATTAGGACTTTGGCTTGGGCCGGGAAAGACAGGTATATTTGTTCTCGAATTTATCGCTTTTGTGTTGACATTTGAATTGTTGTGGCGTACAGGAAGGGAGTTTGGCACTTCGACAAAGCTCAATAGTCTTGGCGCGTTGCTTGCCGTTTTCTTATATGCATATTTTCTTGTCGAGGGCAACACAACAGAGGAGTGGTCAATGCCAATTATAGCCTTGGTACTTTACATGACAGCTAAAATATTAAGGATGGGAATACCTCGAAGATTTGATTCCGGGCATATAGTTTTGTTCAGTTTTCTTTCGGGAGTTTGTCTGGGACTTGTAACTATGATACGTCCCGGTAATGGAACGATAATAGCCGGCGCAGCGATAGGTATAACATTTGAAATAGGGCGGCAGAGGTGTTGGAAACAACTTCTGCGTTGTACGTCGTTTTTTCTCATCGGTCTTGCTGCCAGTGTTTTGCCTTTTGTTGCATGGTTCGCCTATAATGGTGCTCTTGATGCGATGGTGTATGCTATGATAGAGATGAATCTCAATTACATGACATCGTTCGACCCGGGGGGCAGTACTGCTGAAAGGTTGTTTTCGAGCATCATGCAAATGAGTGCCTGTATTGTGCTTCCGCTTGTAGCGTATTTTTCAGACCGCCGTACAGGCAGCCGATTCTTTGTTACTATGCTTGCAATGTCAGCTCTGACTTTGCTCGTATTTGTCTGTGCCAGTGGCTGGATGCATTATTTTTTGCTCACTGTTCCGCTTGCTTGGCTTGCGATAGCCTTGTCAAAAAATTTCGGACAATGGGCGAGGGTCGCGGTAGTTGCCGGAATTGTTCTTCCGGTCATGACTATACATCCCGCTGCCTTAGGATGGTATGTCTATAATACATATAATAATATCAATGTGTGTTCGCCGGCTCAAGCTACTTTCAGACAAAGTAAACTTATAAAAAAGCATGTGCCCGAAAGTCAGCGTGACAGTATTTATATCGCAATGGGTGCGGGCGAAGTGGCCTGTCTCGAAAATCTTGGTGTGAGACCGATAGGCCGATACTTCGGGATGCAGAGCATGGTGTTGGCAATGGGAGGAAAAGCAAGCGCAGACATTGTACTGAGTTTTCGTCAGGTATGTCCGCGCTGGTTCTTCTCGTGGGAGCCGATAGAAAAATATCCCGGAATTGACGGAATTTTTAATTACGAACTCGTCGACAGTATTCCGCCGTCCGATTTCGGCTATACCGCAAGACTTTATCGAAGAGTATGGCCTTAAGAGCAGTTCTCTCCAAATATCTGCTAACAATTGAAGGATTATTCCTGCAGGTCGCTTAGATGGAATAATTCGATTCCTTCGGGGCTGAGTTGTTCGATAAGTTCGGTCGGGTCAAATGCTATGTTGATAAACCCTTGCGAGTAGGAAGCAATTTCGTACGGTTGGTAAGCGAAAACAATCTGACCTTCGGGCGAGATAAAGAAATTGCCGTCGGTGGGAAGGCCCTCGACAGATGTAGGACCTGTGATGTCGGCCATATCCTGAGCACGTTCAGCAATCTTGTCGGGAAGCTGTTTCAGACCTTCGGGCGTAAACAAATCGGTGAGATAGAGTATATTACCGGTTTTCTTGGTCGGCATGTAATAGTTGATATAACGTTTAGACTGCATGCCGTGAGCTGCCGACGGAACATATGTATCATTCTTAATACAATATACCATCATGTCAGTGTTGAGGTACACTAACATACCGGTGGTATAAGAAAATCCGTCGGGGGAGGCAGGACAATGGCTCAAGCGTTTGTATTCGTATCCGAGCGAAGCGGCGGTGCTGTCAAGACTCGATTTGATTGCCGTAGGTATGTTTTCGACGGATTTCATGTCAATGGCATACGATAGGATTGTATCTCGCAGAGCAGTGATGTTGATATCGTATAACTGCGATGGCAACATAAGCGAAACAGAGTCGCTGAATGTGATGTCTTGGCCCGAACTGAATATTTTTGCTGTCCCCGGCATAGTGTAAGCTGCGCCGATGTTGTAAGCATCAAACGATACAGAGTCAGTTACATCATTCCGTTTCTCCGAGCATGATGTGAGGATGATGGCGGCTACAAGCGCCATACCTGATACTTTTAAAGTTCTCATTTTTTAGAAAATTGACAAAGTGGCGGTTGAATAGTTTGGCTATATGTTTTGTTAACGTTTCAGAGAATATAATGTTGTTGGTGGCGTGAAATAAATAATCAGAGAGCTTCGGGGATGTAGTCAAGAGCATGATAGACCTCGCTGAAAAGTTTCGGACGCAGCCCAAGGCTGTTGAAAACCGGCGTATCGCGTGTGGGATTGACACGGTTGGTCAGAAAGATGAAAATGAGGTCGTTTTTAGGGTCGACCCAAAACACTGTGCCGGTAAATCCGAGGTGGCCGAAAGTCTCCGGAGTGGCTTCGTCGCAAGTGGGCGAGTTGTCGGGGTTCTTTGTGTCCGGTTTATCAAAACCCAGTCCTCGACGGCAGGTGGGGCTTTTGTCAGTGGTAAACAATCTGACGGTCTCTTCGGATAAGATACGGTCGCCGCCGTAAGTGCCGCCGTTGAGCCACATCTGACACATTTTGGCTATGTCATCGGCATTTGAGAACAAACCGGCGTTGCCTTGAACACCACCCGAAAAAGCCGCTGTTTCGTCGTGTACATATCCACGGATAGTCTGTCTGCGCAGATAAGTGTCATTTTCGGTAGGCGCGATTTGCGAGCGCGAGTGAGACAGGGTAGGGCGGTACGACATAGTCGATGTCCCCAAAGGGTGCCATATATTTTCCGAGACAAAGTTATCATGCGCTTTGCCTGTAGCATGCTGCTCGGCATCCATAAGCAGGCAAAAATTAAGACACGAGTAGGTGTAATTTTTTGTTGGGCGCAATGTCGAATGATATATGGCGTTCATAACTGAGTCATAAGTACATTGTCCGACCCATATCCCCTGAGCGGCTTCGACATCAAATCGTGGAGTATTAGTCGCAGATGTTATGTCATTGCGCAGACGTCCGTTTTTATGACCGTATACTCCGTTTGATATTTTTATAGAGTGGACAGAGTCGGCTTTGGTTGTAATTAGCTTTCCTGAATAAGATGCGGTGTCAATCATAAGGGAGAACATGTCGAGCGAGGGCTTCATGCCTGATTCGTGATACAACAACTGACGTATGGTAATATCTTCTTTGTCAGTTCCGCGCAGTCCGGGAATATAACTCGAGGCGGCTTTGTCCAGATTGATTTTGCCTTTGTCGTATGCGAGCATGATGCCCGGGAGAGTACCGATTGCTTTTGATACCGAAGCCAGGTCGTAAATGGTATTCGGTGTTACTTTCTCGCCTTCTTTTGTGAGCGTTCCGTAATAACCGTCTACTACAATGTCTCCCTTGTGTGCGACAATAACTTGCGCGCCGGGCATAGCGTTGCGTCCGATGGCATCGTTGCATATAGAATCGATGACTGTTGTAAGATCTGGATTCATACCCGTGCCTTCGGGTGTATTGTATCCGAGTCGTGTCTTGTCTGTTTTGATACCGGTGCCTAATTGATAAAGACCCTGTAGGTTAACGGGGAGCTTGCCTGAGCATGCTATGCCTCCGAATACAGCCTGCGCAGCATAGTCACGGGTCATGGGAGTGTTATCATATGCCAGCAATACAGCCTGAGATTTCTTTATGGATTGGCCGAACTTTGCCATCTTGTATGGATTTACCAAAAAAACTTCAATCAGTCCTTTGCAGTCGCTTAGTGCGTGCAATGATGAGATTTCGGCTGCTTTGCTGTCAAAAACAGCGGCGATGACAGTGTTGTGGCGTTTAATGTTGGCAATCTGAGCAGCGGTGAGCGATCCTGTTGGTGAAGCGATGATGGTACATGGCGCGTATCGCTGGCATCGGCGGGCAAATTCGTTGTCGGCCGATGCTCCGAGGCAGACTATGGCTATTGACCTCTTGGACAGACCGCTGATAGGCAGAATGTTGCCGTGATTATGCAAAAGTGTCATCATTGCGGCTGACAGATAGCGGTTTGTACGGTCAGCAGTCTTTGAGTTGAGTCTTTCTTTCAGACCTTTTATGCTTATTGGTGCGGGGCGTTGACTCAATCCGAGAGAATATTTGTAGGCAAGGACACGTTTGACACGTTGTTCAATGAGCTTGCGACTGATTTTACCACTTTTTACCGCTTCGAGTATAGCATTGGTGGAAGATGCAATATTTTCAGGGCAAAGCAAAATATCAGCGCCTGCAAGAATGGCATCGATGCAATTGTCACGTCCTTTGGGACTTTTGGCGCCTTGCATACCTAAGGCATCGGTATATATCAGACCCTCGAATCCGAGGTCATGACGAAGAATTTTATATACCGGAGCCGAAAGAGATGCAGGTGTCCCCGATTTGTCAATCTTGGGGACAGATATATGTCCGGTCATAATACCCGAGCATCCGGCATCAATGTATTGCTTGAACGGCACAAGTTCGGTCCGGTCGAGTTGTTTGTGCGATTTGTTGACAACCGGCAAAGTCTTGTGCGAGTCGCTGTTGGTGTCACCGTGTCCCGGAAAGTGTTTGGCAACGGCCTGGATCCCCATTTCTTCGAGTCCCTGCGAATATGCTGTGACAAGTTCGGCCACATGTGACGGATTCTCGCCGAACGATCTGAACCCAATCACGGGATTTGCCGGATTGGAGTTTACATCGGCGTCCGGTGCGAAGTTAACCTGTATACCCAAGGTTCGGCATTGCCGTCCGACTTCGCGTCCGTACTCGCGTGCGAGCTGAGGATTTGCCATTGCCCCGAGACCCATGTTCTGCGGAAAGCGAGGTGCATCTGACACACGCATTGAAGGACCCCATTCGCCGTCAAGTGTCATCAGGAGTGGAACTTTGGATGCGGCTTGCGCGGCGTTGGTACATTCGGCGAACTGGCGTGCGGTTCCCTCGGTGAACAACAGTCCGCCAACCTGATTTCTGCGCACATAATCGGCTATGGACTCGGGCGAACGTGTCGGAATAACTTTGCCTACAATTAGTTGGGCAATGCGCTGACGGTCGCTCAATGAGTTGTACACTGAATCGACCCAGTGATTCATGGCGCGGGTGTCGGTACGCCGCATGATATTCGGCTTAATTGCCGAGGCCGCTAATACGCAGGCAAATATCAGCGATGTGACAATGAGATTTCTTCGGTTCATTATAATTTAAGGATTGTTGCAGTGATTATTTGAGTATAGGCCCGGCCGGGATGCGTCGTCAACATTTCACCGGCCGGGGTTATTGTTTCAGCGTTTCTTAAAGAAGGTGATTGGCAAAAATATGGTATTCATGTGTCTTAATTTATCCCGGCAGGGAAAAATTATTGGGGACGCATGCGGACTTTTGTCGAGGGATTGATTTTCTTTTTCTTATAATATTTGCGGAGATACGAAATAAGGTCATGGAATAGCACGCTTTCGCTTGTGGCAACATGCGTGGAATTGAGGAATCCGGTCAGATAGTCGCCTCCGTGTGCCAGATAGTCGATAGTCGCGACGCGATATGTCGAATCCTGGTCAAGAGGCTCGCCGTTGACAGTGGCTGATACGACCTTCTTTGTCTTAGGGTCGAAAACGACGTCCATCTCGGCAGAGACACCGTCGCCGCCACGTCCTGCCATGGTATCAAGAACGGCAATGAGATCGCGGCCTTTGATGTCGACAACTGTGGTGCGGTTGGCAAATGGCATCATTGTTATTATCATTCCTTCGGAAATGTTGCCTTTGGGAAGTGAGCGACGGAGGCCTCCTTTGTTGATGATTGCAAGATCGACCTTATCTTTGCCGCTGGCGTTTGATTTTTTGAGGACTTCGTTGCCATTATCGCGTATGAAGTCGGCTATGAAGTTGAGTAATGCCGGACCGTCATTGGGCATTTCGACGGCGCTTCGCGTAAGCCGTGTTGTCATCAGAGAGTCCACACCGTGGCGGTAGGGACTTAGCATTTCTTCGAGTTTGGGGTCAATGCGCGAGTCGAGACGCGAGTCGATAGGAATCAGCGAATAGTCGATATGTCCGTTGTCAAGGTCAATTTCGGTTTTGCCGATGAATTTGCCGCCTTTGCCGACCTGCGTAATGGTTACGCTGTCGCCAAGTGCATTGAGTGAGAAATCGCGCGGTTCGGTTTTGCCCGGGCCAATGAGTGTATGTGTATGCCCACCGATTATAAGGTCGATGTCTTTTGAGCGCTGAGCCAGTGGAACATCGGCAATGGTTGTGTTTTCGGGTTCGTAACCGATGTGTGTGACTGCGACAACATAGTCGCAGCTGTCGATGTTCTTGAGATACCATGCCATAGCATTTGCTGCATCGTAAGGGTCGAGATAGCGTACGCCATCGTAGTTGCCCTCGGCAATCATGCCTTTGGGGTCGAGGTTAATGGCGATGAAGCCGACTTTTTTATCTCCGAACTTTCGCGTAGTGTATTTCTTGAATTTTTTGCCCAGGGGAGAGGTGGACATGTCGTAGTTGGTAGACAGGAGCTCGGCTGTCACTGGTTGGTATTGCAAGGCAAGCTCTTCGGTACCGTTGTCAAACTCGTGGTTGCCGAGTATGCGAATGTCATAACCTAATTCGTTCATGAGCCTGTTTTCGACTTCGCCTTTGTAAAGGTTGAAGTATAGCGTTCCTTGTACGGCATCGCCGGCGTCAATCAGCATGACATTTTTTTCGGCGACACGCACTGAGTCTATGACAACCTTGCGTCTGAGTATTCCTCCGGTTCCGGTACTTGGGTCGGGGTCAATCTGCGAATGGGTGTCGTTGGTATGCAGGATGACGAGTTTCTCGGCGTTGGCTGCCGTTAACATTGTCGCCGAGACAGAGGCCAGAAGAGTGGCAGCGATGAATCTTGTTCGGATGTTGAATCTTTGTTTCATGTTGTCGTTAGGTTAATGTATTGAATATGTGTGTTTTTGTGTTGTCCAATATTGAGGAGTTAAAATTGGGGTTGGCAATAGTATAAGTTTAATAGCCAAGCAAAACAAAAAGTTGCAACTTTGCATGTCTTGGACATAGCAAAGTTACAACTTTTTTATCTGTGAACAGCAAGCGAAAGTGCCGTTTTTTGTCAAAATAGGGAGTTAATCGATGAATGGAATTCAGCGGGCAGCAATTTTAGCCACGTTGTTTCCTTCGACTACGATATAGAAACCTGCTGCGGGCAGCGAAATGTGACCGCGTCCCGACGAGACGAGAGCACCGACTGCATTGTATACGTCAATGTGATTGGGGGCCGAAATGCTAAGACCGGTAATACGCCAGCTATGGTCGCTTCCTTCGGTGGCGATATCGTCTACTCCCTGGTCGTTTGAGATAAGCAGAGTCTTTGTATTGGGATTGACTTCGACTTTGACGCCGTACAACGGCTGATTATCTTTGATTGTGAGATTTTGGCCGGGAGTTACAAGCTGATATTCCTTATTTAGTTCGACAGGCGTTTGACCGTCACCGCCAAGGTCGATAGTCTTCCAGTCTTCGGTAGCAAATTTGAATTCTTTGTCAATGTCTACGTTTTCAATACTGTAAACACCTGTCTTGTTGTCGTATGTCAGAGGATGTGAATTGCCCCAACCGTTAAGTTCGCCTCTTAAATAGACTGTGTATTCGGGAGTGTCAGGAATAGGCTGTGTCCCCCATTGTTTACCCAACCAGGCGACACGGCTATTGAACAAGTCCTTAACGTTTTTTGCCGAAGCGACAACATCATTGTTACCATATTGTGGCCAGCGTTCATTGCTTTTGACTGCCGCAGCAGATATGCGTTCGGCTTGCCGGGTTATGTAATCGCCGATTCCGCTATAACCTGTTTCGCAGAATTCTTTCCAAACTTCGCGCACGTGTTGCTGAAAACGCGGGAATTTGTAAATCTCGCCTATCCATGTTTGGTTGAATGCCGGCTCATCCCATATAAACTTGCCGGAGTAGCCGCGACGATAAGCGTTGCCGAAGTCCCATACCGGACCGAAAATCCATTTTTTGTCAGCGCCAAGGTCGCGATACATATAGCATGAACCGTGGAAAGACTCGCAGTCATCCAAAAGCTCCTGAACAATATAGTAACGTGCCAGAGCGTCCATGTCAACATATTGTTCCCAATCAGAAGAAGTTTTGTCCGTGCTGTAAATGGCGGCGTTTATAGCCGACATTTGTTCGGAGAGCCAGCTTGCCTGCTCGGTTGACAGGACCTCAGGGGTTTTATAGGTGAAGATTATTCGTTCGCCGTTACCTTCGGTAATTGTGATATGGGGGTCTGTGTCGTAGTTGTCTATTTCAACAAGCCAGCCTCCGGTAATGGCTTCGGGGTCGGTGATGTTGTCGGCTTGTTCGACAATGTTGACGCGTTTGCTGTCAACACGTATAAGTTCGGTGGCAAAATACAGACCGATGTAATCGTTGTTGAGGATAACTTCGACAGGCTCAGCAGCCGGAGTCCAAGCAAGGCCGAGACGGCGCGAAAGCTCGAATCCAAGAATGTTGCGCATGAATCCCAAATCGTCGTCGGTATTTGCAAGTAAGCCGAAATGCTTGCTTTTTTCCATGCCTAAAAAAGCGGCCTTGTCAGTGAACTTAAGACGGTAAGGCTTTTTATCAAAGCCAACCCATGTATAATTGCCGCGGCCTCTGATTTGCAGAGACAGCGGGGCTTCAGCACTGCCGAGGGCGCTGACACCTTCGGTACCACAAGGGTCAAGCCAATATGTGGCGTTCAGGTATGTCTCTTTTGATGTAATAGGGACGCCGTTTTCGGTATCAATCGTCATTACCGGAAGCGTCTGCGAAGGGGAGACTGCAAAAGTTGTGAGAGAGCAAATGGCTACCGCTGCCAACGCGCTCACCCGCAGTTTGTTCGAGATTTTAGTCATGAAAATAGAGATTGGTTATTAGAAGTTAAAGCTACAAAATTGAAAGTAATTTTGGTGATAAGACGCTGTAAATTTACAAATAAATTGTCGATTGTGCAAATGTGGCTTGGTTTATGCTATTTTTTCATGCCTTCATCTCCGATATCACCACCAATATTTGAGGATGTCTGAGACATGGATAATTCTTTGGGTGTAAGCACAGTGTGTTTGCCTCCGAAGTGTATCCGGTTGCAGTCGGCGGCTGTGAGTATTATATCTTGAGTATTAAGATTATTTTTAATGGCGTCGAGATCAATATGGGTCTGTGGTGTTTTGCTATTCATTGTGGTTCCTGTTGTTCGGGACTGCGGCTGAGAATGAAGCAGTCAGTGATATTAAGAAGACATATTGCGGCAATGTACACAGTAACAAGTATGAAGAACGGATTGAGGGGAAGTGCAACCCGGGCGAAGACTCCGGATGCGAGATAGAATGCAAACGAGGCCCACAACAGAGCCTGAACGGTAAGGCAAAGTGTGCACCAATGTCGGGCTCGTCTCTTTTGATACCAAATACTCCAGAATGCGTATGGCAGGCAGAAACAATTGCACACCGCAAGCCAAGGCCACATCGATGGGGAAAATACTATGACACAAAGCGTTACTGCAAAATAACCCATGCCGATTTCGCTCCACGATACAAGTCCGAGAAACTTTGACGCATCGCTTGCAAGCACATGGTCGCAACCACCGCGCTGTATTACGCCGCAGACTGCATCGGCAGCCCGCGAGCGTATGTTCAGCGTCTTTTGCAAAAGTAGCCACGATACGTAAATTCCGCCGATAGTCAGTGCCGTAACGACTGTCATTGCCCAATTGCGCCAAACGCCATTTGCAACGAATCCATAAGCAATAAGGAATATTACGGCTGCTGAAAAAGCTACATTGCGTGCGACAGTGGCAATCTCGCGTACCCGATGCTTAGTATAGTCAGGCTCAGCGGCATCGGTGCGTGGCGAGGCCAGAAGTACAATGCCGTTAATGCCGTGTACGAAGTCGCTGCTGTCGATGCTTTCTTTTTGGCCTTCGCTCAGATAACTTACGCCTTTTTCGCTGCATGACGTTACTATGACAAAAACACCCTTGCGGCTTTGTGCGAGAAACGGAACAGGCAGAGAAAGTACTTCCTTTGGGTCGGCAAGTTTGACTGCAAGCGTATCCACTCCGTAAACTCGCAAAAGATTGCACAATCCAAATAGCGATTTAAATGTCATCGTGGCAAAAGCCTTGTCTGTATAATAAGCTGTATGCCTCACACCTAACTCACTTAAAAAGTCGCATAAAATACTATGTGGATTGTTTGAGGACATCTTTTGATGGGTGTTTTCGGACAATTAATACTGCTGGATTTTGGCAAGGAGGTCGTTACCGTCTATTTCGCCGCTGTGACGCCATTTTTCGTCTCCGTTGACATAAAGTATAAATGTGGGCACAGTTTCAACTTCGTTTTCGTCGGCGAGCTGACTGTTTTTGTCAATGTCAAGCTGATATATTTCGGCAGAGCCTTCGGTCAGTTCCTTAATCTGTTCGACTATAGGAGCCATTCTGCGGCAATGAGGACACCATGTTGCAAAAAATTCAACCAAGACAACTTTGGCTGATGAAATCAAATCATTGTAATCCATAGTAAAAAAATTAGAATCAGGATAATTGGTGAATAATTACAGATATAACAACTACAACCATTTAAAAGTTGACCTTTAGCGTTTTATACCACATGATTTAGAAATATTGAGACGAGCCGAAAAAATAAACTTCAAAATCGGTAAAATACCTGTTGTGAGGATAGTAACTGCTGATGCTATATTACGCATTGCCCCATCGACTTGTAGGGAAAGTGCTTGATTTAGCCGGAAAAATCCGACGGCGTCGGCCGCCGCCATCCTATTGCGCGTCCAACAATTTATGACGCAATCCACCGTGCATTCCATTGCCACAGTAACTAATACCCCTATAACTAATACCCCTATGGCGAAACAGAAACATCCCCCAGAAGTATCCTTTGAAGAAATTAAAAATAATTTAACTCTCACAATATGAAATACAAAATCTTTCTCTTGCTATTGTTATAGATTTGCGTCACTCCCGCCGCGATATTGCGGCGGTGCCATCGAGCCTTGGGTCTCGCCCCATCAGGGATAACTATACCTAACTCAGAATATTATGAGCTTAAGCACCACTTTGCGGGTCCGAGGTCCGTTTCCTTAATGCTGTTGTCGCCGTGAGGCGATGTTTCAGGCGATGTTTCGCATACAGATGGATTTTACTGATTTTTCATAATCCAAATATTATCGCTAATTTTGTATTATGAAATGCAATCTCTTTATTCTGTTAATACTTTTTGCTTGTCTGTCGAGCTGCACCACATTTAGAGCTGTAAAATCTGGCAATCCTTCGACTGATACATACCTTAATTTTGCGCTTGATACCATTGCTTCTAATGATAGCCCTAAGAAGCAATGCCTGATTTCTTGTGATGATTATGACCGTTATTTTGAGGACTCAAAGTTTAACGGTGGCAATTTTAAGAATGAAACCATCTCGGAATATTTTTCGAGGGCAAGAGGTAACGGAGCTTTGCTTATTGTCAGAAACGATACTATTCTTCTTGAAAAATATTACGGCAATTTTTCAAAATTATCTCCTTCAAATATATTCTCCATATCCAAGGCCATAACAGCATTACTTTGTGGAATAGCTGTTGATGAGGGATATATAACTATAAACGCTCCTGTAACAGACTATATCCCCGAATTGCTAAATGCAGACCCGCAGTTCAGGCAGCTTACTATTGAGCATCTCCTTGATATGCGGACAGGTCTTGATTTCGATGAAAGCTATGCTTGGAATCCTTTCTCCAAGATGGCTAAACTATATTACGGAAAGGATGTAGTCGGGCAATTCAAAAAAATTCATTTCAAAATGCAACCTGGAACCGCTCACTACTATAATTCAATGGCTACCGCTATATTGGGCGTAGCAATAGAAAGAGCTGTCGGTATGCCATTCGCAAAATATTTACATGAAAAAGTTTGGAAACCGCTCGATATGGAAGCTGATGCTTATATCTCCCTCGACGATAGCAAGCATCGGCAGGCAAAGGCTTATGGTGGATTGGTTTCAAATGTCAGGGATTTGGCAAAAATCGGTCGCCTTTATATGAATGGAGGCTTATATGATGGCAAAAGAATTGTCAGTAAGGAATGGATAGAACGTTCTATCAATTCTTCTCTTGACAATGAAGCATATTCGCTGGGTTGGAACAATATCATTACCCGAAAAAACGGCGAAGCTATTGTCACTCCACGATTTTTCGCCATTGGCCTTTACGGTCAGGTTTTATTTTGCGACCCGACACAAAACTTGATTTTCGTTACTTTGGGTGAAAATAAAGCCTGTGAATATCATTTGCTATTTGATGATTTTTGCAATTTGATTTCACAATAAGCGTCTTTTCGCAACCGTCATACCGTCCATAACTTTGAGGCTCATCGCCTCGGCTCTTTGCCTTGACAAAAAAACAAGCGCAAGTTTATGGACGTTTCTTTTTCCTTAACTATAATTCCGTTGAGAACGTGCCGCGCAGCGTACACCGAACCCTTTAACCCCGTTACTCGTAAACTCAAAAACTCGTCCACTCGCAATGGCTCGCTCGATACACATATCTACCGCTCGCTCGATGCTCAACTCCGGCGACCCCGTCGACCTCCATGTTTGGTTATCGGCTTGCCGCTTTCGTAGCGAAGCGGAGAAAGAACTCGGACGGCTCCATTCTGCACCTGCAAAATTGCATATCGCTCCGCTACAATTTTTACGGCGGCTGGCGCACAGTTCGTGCCAACGAGAGCAGAGCCAAGTTTGCTTGAACTGTGCCGAGTGCAACCGAACTTGGGTGAAACCAATATCAAGATATTGGCCTCCGGCGAATGTCGCCGCGTCCGCACTCGGCAAAAACCTCGTGTTCTTCACAGGAATAAACAATAAATTGTGAAAAAATATGTAATTTTGTGCTTCAAATACATTCATAAAGTTTTATGAGAACAATTCGGCGATGAAGAACTTAATTTCGATATTGGTAATCATGCTTACATTATCTTCCTGTGGCAAAGGACATAATGAGACAGAACGAAATGACAATGAAGAAAATGTTGTTTATCCTGTCGCGCAAGAAGATACTGCGTACTATTCTATTCCACCACAAGCACCTTCGGTAGATGCCGAAAATCCAGTGAACGAAAACACCTCAAATAACGCAGAAAGAGTGTCAAATGACTATCAGTTGGGTTATAATTCGGGATTTAATATGGGGCAAATTGCTGCAAGTAATTATGACGAATATAACCCTTATCTCCCTGTTGGGCCAAATGTCCGCACCTTTTCATTAGAATATCGTCAGGGATATGCGGCAGGATATGCGGCAGGATATGATAAAGTTGAAGTGCAAAGGAATAATGCGGCCGATTATGAGGCGGTTGAGGACTACGAAGATTACGATTATTAGTAAATATTTCCGTCTTTTATAGACTATTCCACATAAAGTAAGTTTGCAGAGTGAAATCCGCAAACTTACTTTTTTATGGACCACAAATTTACCGAACTCATAAAGACGTGGCTTAAAACGCCCGAAGCGGAGCGCGACTATTCTGTCGGCGCTCTCTACCTTTTGAAGCTGTCAGGCAACCAAATTCTTTACAAGAATATTGTCGCCGCCCTCGATAAGCGCCACGACGTTATCGAGTATCAGCTTCAGAAATATTACAATTTCCGCGTCCAGGCTCTCACTCATGCGCAGGTCGAGGAAATGGCCGTGCAGGTTGAAACTATCGTGGCCGACCATATTCCGCTTGCCGCCGAAGTCGATAAGCAACCGCAGAAAGGCAAGCGAGTCGACCACGATTCTTTGCCTGATGAAATCAAGGCAAAGTACGTTGAGAACCTTTCGCTTCTCCAACGTATGCGCGAGCTGCACCTGCGCCTCCGCTCGCTATCGCTTGAAGATGCGCCATGCCCGGACTCCGAGCGTTATCCGTTCCTCAAAGAACTTATTTCGCTCGACAAGAAACTCCACGCCAACTGGGAAGTTTATGATCACGACGTTGCGAGTGCTCCCAAAGCCACGCCCAAAGCCGCCACTCGCAAAAAGAAGTCCGCCAAATGAAAAGGAGTGCCAACATTGACCAAATCCTTCGTCCGTTGAAAGGTAAGCCTTTTCAGGCTTACCTTTCAAATGCCGTGCAGGTTGCCGACATCCTCGAATGGATTTTGGGACAAGTCGGTGTCGCCGAGGTATGGCAGACTTCTTTCTCCATTTCGGAAGAATTTCTTCGCCGCTTATTCTTCATCACTAAGGATAAGCGCGTAAGCCGGATTAGCCTTGTGCTCGACCACAAGGCTACCAACAAGACGCTCAAACTCTGGGCGTTCATCACCCAGGTTATCGAGCGCACCTATCTTGCTGACAATCACAGCAAGATTTTGTTGGTGCAATCCGAGCGAGGCGATACGGTCAGCGTCATTACTTCGCAGAACTTGACCCGTGGCAACCGCCACGAGTCGGCGTTTATCTCCACTTCGCCGGAGATTTTTGCAAATCTCCACGCACAAGTCAACGACCTTATTACAAATCATTCAGTACCACTCCATGACTTATTCCGAGACCGAATTGCAGCAGATTGAGAAGTATGCCTCAATTTACCTCAAAATATCCGACATCGCCGTAATTCTCGATATTCCGGCTGATGTGCTTCGTGCCGATATAGCCGACCGAGGCACCGACGTAAGCAAGGCTTACCGTCGTGGCAAAGCCGCCTCTAAGGTCAAGCTCCATTCCCAGGAAATGATGCTTGCACAGGTCGGCTCGCCGCTCGCTATCGAGAACGCACACCGCAATCTGCTCGACATGGAGGACGACGAGTAATGAGCTATCCCAACGCCATAGAAGTTTGCCGCGCCGAACTCTTTACCAAAGAGGTAGAGTTGCGCGAGCGTTATCCCGGCCAGATGGTCGAGAAAGTCCTGCGTGTCCGTGAGATGTATAACTGGTTTATCGCCAACCCCGACGGCACCGACCGCGAGTTTGTCGCCGAGGTGTGCCAACGTCACAATATCCATAGGACTACCGCCTATTCGGATTTAGCCGTGGTGAAGTCTCTACTGCCAATGCTCGGCTCCGCTTCACGCGACTTCCACCGTTGGCGCACCAACGAAATGCTTATCGCCACATACAAGATGGCGGAGAAGCGCAAGGACAGCAAGACGATGGAACGCGCAGCAACCGCATACGGCAAGCTCAACCGCGTTGACCTCGAAGACGAACAGGCAATACCGCTCGACCAAATCCTCGTTCAGCCCTTCACGGCTACCGATGATCCGCGTGTACTCGGCATCGAGCCTATCCCCAACATTGCCGACAAAATTGCGGCCATGATTGAGAAGTACCGGGCCGAAACCATCGACATTGAAGATGTCGAGTTCGAGGAAGTGGACCTCGAATTTGACTCGCTTTTCCCTGACCCAAAGAACACCCCCGACGATGGCACAGAAGAAAGTGTACTTTAACAAGCCCCAACGCCTCACGCAGCTTATCGGCGCGAATACTACCGTTATCGTCGCAGGGCGACGCACAGGCAAGACGGACAGCATAGCTGCTCCGTTTGTTCTACGCAATATGCAGCGCATGCCCGGCTCCACAGGCGGCATCGTTGTGCCGACCTTCAAGCACGGATTGACTAACACCATTCCGGGGCTGCTCGCCGCGTGGAAACGCTGGGGCTTCATCGAGGGCATACACTATGTGGTGGGGAGAAAACCGCCCAAGACGTTCCGTCAGCCTATCATCGACCCGAAAGATTATGAACACGTCATATCTTTCTACAACGGGTCTGTCGCCGTGATTATATCACAGGACCGCCCCGGCAGCTCAAACTCGCTCACGCTCTCGTGGCTGCTGGTCGATGAAGCGAAGTTTATTGACTACGCCAAACTTAAAGACGAAACGCTTCCGGCCAACGGCGGCATAAAGTCGCACTTCGGAAAGCACTCCTTCAATCACTCAATTATGATATTGAGCGATATGCCGCAGACACAGAAGGGCAGTTGGTTCCTCCATTACCGCGATAAAATGGACCCGGAGCTTATCAAGACTATCGAGGCCACGGTCTATGAGATTTGGAGGACGAAGGAGCGAATACGCACCCTCAACGCCAAAGGCGCGACGGTGCCTCCGTATCTCAAAGGCTACCTGCGCCGCCTTGACCGCGACCTCAATAAGATGCGCTCCGTCGCGGTCTACTACCGCGAGTATTCCTCGATTGAGAACTTGCAGCTTCTCGGCGAGAACTACATAAAGCAGATGAAGCGCGACCTTACACCTTTGACCTTCCAAACCTCTATCCTTTGTCAGAGGATCGGAATTGCCAAAGACGGCTTCTATTCCTCGATGCGTGAGGGACACAAATATGATGCCAACGATAATCAATACCTCGACACCCTCGGTTTTGATTACGACTTCTCGGCTCTCGACTCTCGCGCCGACAAGGACGTTGACCCCGACGCGCCTATCTGCATTGGCATGGATTACAATGCAAATATCAACTGGATTGTCGCCGGTCAGCCCCGCGACCGCCGCCTTAATGTTATCAAGTCGTTCTACGTCAAGTTCGAGCGCAAGATACCGGCACTCGTCGACGACTTCTGCCGCTACTACGCCGCCCATCGCAACAAGACTGTGGTCTATTATTACGATGCAACGGCACTCGGCTCAAACTATGCCGTCAACGACCAGGACTTCCATTATAATGTGGTTAAAGAGTTCGAGCGGCACGGCTGGCGCATCGAGTCCGTGTATCTCGGAAACCCGATGCACCACGACGAGAAGTATCTTCTCATCAACAACGCCTTTGCCGGGAAGCAAAGGCTCATGCCGTTCTTCAACCGCTCCAACAATGAAGACCTTATCCTTGCCATTCAGTCAGCCGGTGTCTCCAACGGTCGAAACGGCTTCCGCAAGGATAAGTCCGGCGAGAAACTTGCCGAGAGCGAAGAAGACCTGCTCGAACACCGCACCGACGGCACCGACGCCTTCGATACCCTCTACATTGGCGCGGAGAAATTCCCTTTCCACGACACTTTTTCGCTGTCAATGTCGGGCGTGTTGTGAAAAAATCTCCAACGTTTACATTTATGTAAAACATTTTTTGTAACTTTGCGTTGTAATTACAAACGCAAAGCCTTATGAGCGAAGTAGAACTCCTTTTAGTCAACAGCAGCGACAGCTGCACTGTGTATACGATTCAGTTCCTGTCTGACGATATGAGCGAATTTGAGAAATTCGTTACCAAGTTCAGACAGGATGCCGAGTTGAATCCTGACTTTCAGGCAATAATGAGATTCGTCGAACAGATTCTCTCTAACGGCGCTCTGGAGAGGTACTTCCGCAGAGAAGGCAAGATGAACGATTCAGTTGTTGCCCTCCCCGTCCTTAAATCCAAACTCCGCCTGTATTGTCTGCGGCTCACAGACAAGATTCTCGTTCTCGGTAACGGCGATGTGAAGAACAGCCGGACATACGAGGAAAACGACACATTGCAGGGCTATGTCATGGACTTGCAGAAATTCGAGCGACTGCTCCGGCAGGAAGTTCGTTCGGGAAATGTGGAGATTACGGAAAAGGAGATTATAACCGACAAAACCTTTGAATTATGAGAACCGCCAACATTTCTTTACAGGAGATTTTCAATGAGATTCCCCGCGAGAAAAGGGAGGAAACCCGACTCTCGTTTGCCATCTCCAACCGACTTGACGCTCTGATGCATGAAAAGGGCCTGAATAAAAAGCAGTTTGCCGAAGCCCTCGGCAAGCGGCCCAATGAGATAACCCGATGGTTAAGCGGCGAGCATAACTTCACTATCTCTACCCTCGCCATGCTGTCCTCTTTCTTCGGTCAACCGATTATTACCGTCTACTGATTTCCACAATGGCGAACTTCAACTCATACATAGATACTATTGATATGGAATTTTGGCACAACCTATGCGTCAAAGAAGGAGTGTTACGCCATTATTCCAAAGGAGAATTTTTTCTGCGGGCAGGTGAAGTGCCTAAATATTTTGGATTCATCGAGTCCGGCTATTTCAAGTATTCAGTTGTGGATTCACAAGGCAACGAGCGAATCACTGGTTTTGCTTTGTGCAATAATATTGCAGGTGATTTCTACAGTTCCATTCACCAAGTAACTGCATTGAACAATTTAATAGCCACCACTCACTCCGCCGTATGGGTCATCAGTACCGCACGTGTAAAGGAAGTTCTAAACGAATATCCCGATTTATACCGTATAATAGCGGACGAATTGTTCCGAATGTCGCACGAAAGATACATCAATCTTTACAGACAGTCACCAAAAGAACGATATATTGGACTGATAAACAAATGCTCGGACATTCTGCAACATATTACGCTTAAAGAGATGGCCTCATATTTGCAAATAACCCCCACACATCTTAGCCGCTTACGCAAAGAGTTTATTACCCGGAACCAATCTTTTTCTCCCTCCTCATAGCAACTCTCAACATATGTTGAGAGTTGTGTCGTTTTTATTGCCGAACTTTGCGCAAAAAATAATGACACATGATATACAAACTATCGTTACTGATATTATGCGCCACCGCCACAATCACGGCAATGGCACAAACCGAAACGCCCGACAGTGTAAAGACACAGCAACTTGGTGAAATCGTCGTTGAGGCGCAGATGCAGCGTACTTCTCCGACCGCAACGACCTACAAACCCTCAAGTAAACAGAAAAACGCAGCACAGAACGCCATAGACCTTTTGCGGCAGATGGCTATTCCTCAGCTACAAATCAATCCGATAGACAATTCAGTCAAAGACAACGCAGGGGCAGAAGTATCAATCTTCATCAATTATATGCCGGCTTCTCAGGAAGAAATGGCAGGTTTGCGCACGGCTGATGTCCGCAAAGTGGAATATCTCGAATTTCCCACCGACCCACGTTTCCGTGGAGCACAGCGGGCAGTGAATATCATTATTCAGGAATATGCCTACGGAGGTTACACAAAAATCTCTGTTGACGAAAATTTCCTTGTCGGCCTGTCATCACGCGCAAACATATTCTCGAAGTTCTCCTACAAGAAAATGACATACGACCTGTTTGTAGCCGCCAACAACTGGAACAACCATCATGCTTCTTCTGACATCGAGGGCATATACTCGCTGAAAGATGCCGGAGGCTCTGACTTCCTTTTAAGCCGTGAAGAAACCACCGACAATGCACATTTCAGGCAAAACCTGTTTCCAGTGACTTTTCAAGCCACATACAACACTGAAAAAATACAAGTGCGCAACACATTGGGATATAGCTATTCCGCATTTCCTATACAGAATCAGCGCGGATTGCTTTCTTACTCTCCGGGTATTGCGGACAACTATACATTTGACAGGCGTAATTCCTCCCGCAGCAATTCATTAAGCTATAAGGGTTCTTTCTATTTCGCGTTGCCTGATAACTTTTCTATCAATGCGGCTCCTCAATTTTCATATACCCATAACAACAACGCACTTACATACGTTACTTCCTCAACCGATCCGATTGTCCGTAATGCACAGGAAGACGCCTATTATTATCGTGTGGACGCATACCTGAATAAGCGCTTCGGTCAGAAACACACACTGATGTTGGGGATAAACGGAGGCGACAACATAAATCGGCTTAAATATTCGGGCAACGCCGTTTACTCCGACCGTTTCCACAATGCTTTCGCTGCCGGATTGTTATGCTATCAGCTTCAAACGCAGAAAATCAGCCTTTACACGGATGCCGGATTTTGTTGGGAACAAAGCGATATAAACGGCATCAGGAACACCGACTCATATCCTTTTCTTCATGTAAACCTCCGATATTCGCCCAATTCTAAAAATGCTTTCTCGACGTATTTCCAATATGCAAACAGCACACCGGGCATTGATGCGAAAGCGTCGGATTTTTTGCGCGATAACGAATTTATGTATCTTACGGGAAACCCCTTGCTCGACAATTCGCGGCATATAACATTCAATCTCGGCTATACATGGATGCCATCAAATATATTCAGTTTAAATGCTTTCGGCAACTTTTTTGAGCTGATTGACAGGCAGATTATGACTTATGAGCCATATAACAACGGACAGGCATTGCTGAGGACTTACGTCAATGACGGCAATTATATACAAAGCGAAATCGGGTTTTCAGCCAATCTCAAACTTTTTAACAACAGCCTCCACATTTATGTCAGCCCGAAACAATGCTTCAATCGTTCCACCGGTTTTTTCGATAAACGATACAATCCGTTCCAGCTTTCGGCACAAGCCGTTTATTACTTGAAACAGTTTTATTTTATGGGTTATTATCAGGCACCGCAGAAAATGATGTTCTCTAATTCTCCCACAACATACCGGTCAAGGGATACTTATGCTTTCGCAGCCGGGTGGGCTAATGCCGACTGGAACATTCGACTGTCCGCCTATAATATCTTCAATACACATTGGGACAGTGCCGACCTTTATATTGAAACGCCTTACTATAAAGAACATAAAACCAACTTTGGAACCAATTCACACTCTCGCCTGAACCTGTCTGTAACTTATACTTTCGGTTACGGCAAAAAAGTACAGCGTGGTAATGAAGTCGGAGAACAGTCAGGTGCATCTTCGGCTATTATGAAATAACGAAAAGCTACTCATACAATACAGAAACCTCGGCAGTGATGTCGGGGTTTACTTATGGAAATCCGGCTTTGCCGTCGGGCTATCGTGTCATCGTCTGTAAGACGCTTTGCCTTAGCAAAGAACTGCCACGGAGCCTGATGTCTCAGCCGTTCGGCTTCTATCCCTATTTCGTTATATAGCGAGCTTCTGCACCGCTTTGTGACCACGCAGTAGGCCGCAAGGCAATCCGAGGCTCGCTTGGTGTATATGGACTTGTCGCTTCGAGGGAGGGCGACACCCTCGCGGGGTAAGGAATTTACCGTGCTTTTATGCCCCTTTGAGGGGTAGATTTATCAGTTGTTACCCTGCACCTCGTTTCGTCGACTCGTACATTGAACGATTTTTACCTGACTTCGTCAGCCGGGCTTTTATCATCTTTAGTGTTCCGCTGTGGCCGTCTGTGCTTACACGGTGCTGATTGTATTTGGGTAAGCGGTTGGCGTTCACCGTCAAATATGCCTTGCAGGTTACGTGGATTATGATTTTGCCGAGACGTTTTGAGGAATTTACTTGTAAACACGCTCGGAGGCACATTGTATTTACATCGCGAAGTTAGCGGCTTTATCTACGCCCGAAAAGGGCAGGTAAATTCGCTCAAAAAATCTTCCTTTTTTACTGCTTAAAAAAGAGTATTCAAGGGGCAAGCCCTTTTGGACGAACCCTTGTCGGCTAACGTGACTGCGTCACTGATGGGTCAGCCGCATATTCTGCAATGTAAAACAAACGCGCCCCGGCGCACAGTAAAAACCTCTTAAAACTTCAAAATCATGACCCACGTAATGAACATATTCGACAGCTCTCTCAACTCCAACCGCAAGCTCAAATACTTTTCGGTAGAAGTAATCACTTTCGACGGCGAAAGCTATACTGAAGAAGTGGAAGCCCGTAACGCCGAGGAAGCACAGGAAATCGCAGCTTCCCTTCACGATGAAGTCGATTACACGATGGTTCAGGGCTGGTTCTTGGCTTAGGCCAAGCGCTTCGCGATAACACAGGTTGGTAATCCTCCTTTCCCCTCCCAAAGGGTGGCTGTCCGCCGGGGCAGCCTTTGCCTATTGGCCGAGTTCGGCGGCGCTCGGCATAGGTCAAGCGAGCTTGACTCTCTGCTCTCGCTGGCACGAACTGTTGCTCTGTTCATCTGTCCCCGTTGCCTTCTCTCATTTGTTCTTCGGCTCTCCGGCTCCGCCTCTAAGCCGACACCACAGCGGCAAGTTGACTTCCGGCAGGTCGGCCTCCAGTCGGTCCTCTCGCGAGGCATCCGAGAACTTGCCGAGTATTCGGGTCGCGGGTCAGACCCTTTAGCCGTGAGGGCTGTCGGGCAGGTTCGCTCGCGCGACATCCGAGCTGACCGCTCCTTTTCATTGTCGGTGGTCGATTACATCGTTTCGGGAGGGAAAACGCTCCGCCTGTGGTCGGAGATGCACAGTGGCTTTCGCCGCCGTAGTCCACGCGAGGTTTCGCGGTCGCGCCAATCAGCGGTTCTCACCATTGGGCTTCTTCTTCTGTCGGCATAGCCATTTGCCGTTGTGATGCTCATAGGTTGCTGCACGGTCGTTCATCGGGTCAGACTTTCGGGCGCAACGGACACCGCCGTTGCTTCCCCGAACAGCGGCGCTCTCCGAGGTTCGGGGTCGTACCGTAGCGGGTGCAGGTAATATGTAACGGTGCTCTTGGCTGCGTCCGCATCTTGACAGTCTTTGCCCCGTCCTTGTAGCCGTACCGCTGAACTTGCTGCCGTGTCGAGTGCGGAGTGACTTGTCGGATCTCTCCGGCGGGGCGGGTTCTTGCTTCGCAAGCGCTAAAGCGATGAGGCCGAGTTGTCTGCTATTAGTTTCCTTCGCCTTTTCCGTATTTGGGGATGTGACCCACGGCTTATTTTTCCTGTCGCAAAGGTAGGACTGACCGTTCAGCGCAAAACGAGCCGCCGGATTTACTGCTTAAAATTTTATAAATCTCCACCTTACAGGTAGTACTTACCGGCCACGGCCTTAAAATTTTACTTGAAATTTTTGCTTTGCTCACTTCCTCAGTTCTCCCAATTATTGCAACGTAAAAATTAAGAGCCTTGGCTCACATCTCAAACACCAAACACTTCAAAATCATGGCAAAGAAAACTAAAAAATCCGCAGAAAACATCGCAGCTCTAACCGCTTCAGCGCTTTGCCCCGGCAAAGAAACCGCAGCTCCCGCCGTCGAGACTACTCCGACCGTCACTCCCACCGCGAAGCAGGGCGAGGCTCCGCTCCGAGCCAACCTCATCGTGGCTCAGCGCAAGTTCAATCGCTGGTACGTCTACTTCAAGGGCGTGGCCCCCAAGGACAATGTCGGCTGCGGATGCAAGACCGCCAAGAGCGCTATCCGTTACATGCACCTGCTCAAAGCCCGCTACGGAGCGACCATTTCCCAAACCATCTACGAACGCCTCCAGTTCGAAGCCGCAAGGGAGGCGTAAGCCTCTCTTGCTTTCCCTGAAAGTCTGACCTTCAAACTTCACGACCATGCAACGAGAATATACCTGCATCACAAAACAAGGCAAATGGAACTTCTATGCCGACAATGATTTCGAGGCCATAAGGCTCAGTCTTTTCTACTGCTGGCGCGACGGCGATACCTTTGTCCGCGTGGAATACCGGCATGGCGCCGAAAGCTACACACTGCGCATCGCTCATCTCGACCACAATTCTTACGAATGTTTCACCCTCTAAAATCCAAATCAATGTTAGTAATCGACTACAACAAGTTCACCGAACAGGAGCTGCAAGTCATACATGACGCAGCACGAACAATCAGCTTCGCTTTCGGGGCACAGTTTCCCGGCTTCAAGCGTCAGCTCCAACTTCTCGAAGAAGACGAGCAGTTCCGCGCCGTCAATCAAATCATCATTCAGTCGCACAATACCCTGCGGGTCCTCGCCATGAAGCGAGGCGAAAATCCCGACGAATAAGCCGAGATTTTACCGCAGATCGGCGGCTCTCTTCGGGAAGTCGCCTAAATTTTTGCAGTTGCAGAATTTGTGCTGCGGTTACAATGACCTCCGCACGGTGTCTGTCGGCCATCCGAGAAATTCTGAATGTAACATCCGTAGCAGGGCAAGCCCTTTAGCCGTGAGGGCTGCCGGGCAGGTTCTCTCCCGCGACATCCGAGTTGCCCTGAGTGATTTACCGATGCGGCTCTATCCCTCAGTTATGTGGGACTTCGGACGGTTCCTGACGGACATCCAAGTAGAGCCGAGTACAGACCTTTGCGGCATTTGGCCTGTGGTTATATTTGTCTTACAGTCGATGCTTACCGACCATCTGAATCATCGAGCATTGATCACTTTACCTCTACTATAGAATCTTTGAATAATAAACTTTGTGAATAATATGGTTTTCAGTTGGCACGATTATCGTGCCAACTGGAACCGTCGGTATGAGATATAATATGTTGATTCTACCTTAAATTGTATCATATCTTTTGAAATCCTATTTATCCGCTTGCGCGTGAGGCGTAGGCGGTTTTTCATAGGTAGGTCGAGCCTTCCCTTTCGGGAAAAGCCTTTTTAGCGGTTGTTGAGAGGGAGGGGGCAGACGGCGGGGAACTTGTTGGCCGTTGCCTATTGAGTAGTCATAAATAGCACGGCTTCGTGGTCGGCGGTCAAGGTTGTCCGCTTTCTTAGCAGTTGCCAATGATGTGCGGGAGAACCGTCCCACGGTCCGCAGAAGCCCTTCGGGTGTCGGTTGTCTGGAACTCCGTCATCGGTTGACGGCTCCAGACCGCGCAGTCGCACGACCGTTTTCAACAGCACAGTCGTTCTCCGACATTTGCCCTCTTTTGAAATAGGTAGGCGGTGGAGCCGTTCATAGTCCGTGCCATTTTTCAAGGAATGGGTCTGCCGCGTCTATGTTGAACGCCTTGCAGGTTTTGGTGTCGAGCCGTTGGCCGCAACGGTCTATCCACTAACGACACGCCGCCATTGTACTTGCCATATTCGTAAGCACCGCGCAGAAACTCATCGAGTCACACCTGCATCAGCTCTTGTGTTGTCGAAGCTCCGCCACGGACGTTTCACCCGGTATCGTGTCGGCTGCGCCGCTTTCCATTCGTTAAGACCTCCTTCTTTCCATCTTCATCTCAGTTTCCATTCCGGGGCACCACGCCAGGTCCATTGCCCTGTTTTACGCCGCAAAGTTATTACCTCCGTGTAGAACGTCAAGGGCAGGTGTGCACTTCGTGTTCCTCCGTTCTTCGCTACGTTGCAGAACGGCTATCACCCTTGCCTCAACAGTCCGCCCGGAGGCACTTTGGGGGGCAGTGTAAAACAAAAAACAATGAACCTTATGTTTAACCCCTCAATTTCAACTACAATGAGATTACAATTCGGAGAACTCAACATCACTCCAAGAGTCGAAGAACGACTCCACGAACTGGGCTACACTGTGGCCGAACTCCAACAGGCTGTCGCCACACACAAGAGCGGCTGCGACGGCGAACCCTCTGTCTACGTCGGTACTTACGGCAAGTACAACGACGGCTCGCTCTGCGGGCTGTGGATTGACCTCAGCAGCTTCAACAGCTACGACGACTTCATCGACTTCTG
>OGOU01000806.1_pt1 | contig 26087 bp, 22 predicted proteins | sample 1552721 | NCBI WGS metagenome assembly OGOU01 (sample SAMEA2580176, study PRJEB22360) | human gut metagenome | biome: human gut; feature: human-associated habitat; material: faeces | place: Denmark | collected 2008/2010
AAGGTATGCAAATCGGTAAAAATTTCTTTTTTAAATAAACCCGGAGCGGCAAAACCCTCAGTGTGGGAGTTGCTCTTTTACTAAACTTTTCATTGCTATGAGATTAAGAAAAATATGGTTACTTTGTAATTTGGTATGCATTATTCCCGGTGCTTTCGCCCAACAGTTTATTCATCCTGGAGTACTCCACTCCGAAAAATCATTGGAGCGGATAAAGCGTTTAGTTGATCAGAAAGCCCAACCGGCTTATGGTTCGTATGAAATTCTCGCAAAGCTACCGGAAGCCAGGGCCGACTATCAGATGAAAGGACCTTTCGAAATAATAAGCCGGGATGGAAAGTATGGTTACACCAAAGGACCTAGTGAACGTGATTTTAATTCCGCCTATTACAATGCCCTTCTTTGGAAGATAACCGGAAAGAAAGCCCATGCGGACAAATCCATGGAAATTATCAGAGCTTATGCTCGTACCGTTCGGCAGATACCGCCTACTAATGATGCTCCGCTTTGTGCGGGATTGCAGGGATTTATACTGGTTAATGCGGCTGAGATTATGCGCTACACTTATATGGAGACTCATTATCCGAATGGTTGGAGTGAGCAGGATACAGAGTGTGTAGAGGCTATGTTCCGAAAGGTGTTTCAGCCGGTTTTAAGCAAATTCTTTCAAACGGCCCCCTATACTAATGGTAATTGGGGAATTGCGGTAGCTAAAGCGCAGCTTTCTTTCGGGGTATTTTTGAATGACCGTAAGCTCTATGATGATGCAATTGACTTCTTTTATCATGGAAAAGATAACGGAAGTCTGCCTAATTATATTGCCGAAAGCGGGCAATCGCAGGAAGCCGGTCGGGACCAACAGCATGTAATGCTTGGTGTCAGTTGCTTTGCTGATATGGCGGAAGTGGCCTGGACACAAGGTGATGATTTGTATGGTGCTTTGGATAACCGCATTATGAAAGGATATGAATACATTGCCAAATCAAATCTGGGGTACGATGTTCCCTTTGTTAAATGGAAAGATATAACCGGAAAATATTCACATCTTTCTACTTTTGGAAAAGAGGGCATGGGGCGTTTCCGTTCGGTTTTTGAGATAGCCTATAATCATTATGTGCTGCGAAAAGGGCTGGAAATGCCCTATACGAAAATCGTTTTAGGTCTTGTACGTCCAGAGGGACCGGGTTTTACTTGCGACAATACCGGTTTGGGCAGTCTGCTTTATTATTTGGGTGATGATTTGAATACCGGAAAAGACAGAGGAAGGATAGAAGAAGATCTTACCCAGTTGAAAGCATGGAACTTCTCTACAGCCTCATATCGGGCAGTCAACGGAGTGATGTCATTGGTCTCTTCGGGGGTTAAACTACAGAAACGTGTTCAGTACGATTCTTCTGCCTATCCCAATATAGTGGTAAAAGCTCCTGGTATTCCGGCATCGGCAAATAAGAAATGGTTAACTTTATCTTATAGTATAAGTGCGGCGCCGGAGTCTTGGGAATTTGATTCGGACAAAGCAATGAAAGTGGGTGAGGATATATATGTATTTAAAATAACAGATGTCCGGTCAAAAAATGGATACTCATTCTCTAAGGCTTTAACGAATGCAACCATGACTCTGGATTTTGGCGATACTTGTGGTGAACCTGTGGTAATTGAATGGGTACGTTCACTTACCAATGCGGAGTTGCAGTCTGTTCAGTAAAACAATCACAAAATATATATATATATGAAAAGTCGGTTTAGAATAAGAAAATTCACTTTAGCACGGTTAATACTCCTTTCGCTAGGTTTAATGAATACATTTGCCGCTTTTTCAAAAAGTAAGGATGTTACTTTTTTAGTGAATGGTGTGTCTTGTCAATTGGAGCAAGGTGTTTTGAAGGTTGAATTTGTCACTTCGGATATTGTGAGAGTACAATATACGGGGGAAAATGTATTTAAGGGGAATAGCACAGGTATTTGTATGCCTCATGTTACCCGACCTGTCCGTTTTACCTCTGGTAAGGAGATTGATAGTTGTGTCTTAAAATCGGATAGCCTGATTGTTAAGATTAATTTAAATACTGGTTTTATCTCTTATTTAAATACGGATGGTTCCTTATTGCTTCGGGAAGACGGCAAGCTGCCGAGAGTTGGAGAAAAGAAGGTGATGGAGCATGTCGTATACGACGAACAATCCAAACGTATTGAGAAAACAGCGGATGGAGATAAGGAAGTGAAAAATATTCTTCGTCGTGATACCATAGGTTATACCTGGAAGTACAGGATAAATTTCGACTGGCAGCCTTTAGAGGCTTTATATGGATTTGGCTCACATATGGAGGATTATATGAACCTTCGGGGAAAGGAACTCTATTTGTGCCAGCATAATCTGAAGGCAATGGTTCCGGTGCTGGTATCGACCAACGGGTACGGTTTGTTGTTCGATGCGGGTTGCGGGATGGTATTCAAAGACAATTCGGAAGGCAGTTATGTGGAACTGGAAGCAGCCAAGGAGATTGACTATTACTTTATGAAAGGCCGGACGTTGGATGGGGTAGTGGCTAATTACCGTTTGCTGACAGGTGCATCACCCATGATGCCTCTTCATCTTTTCGGATATATTCAGTCGAAAGAACGGTACGTCAGTTCCGATGATCTGATCAATACTTTAAAAGAATATCGCCAAAGGCAGATTCCTATTGATATGATTGTGCAGGACTGGAACTACTGGCCCAGAGGTCAATGGGGACGAATGAGTATGGACCCGAAACATTATCCTGATAAAAAGAAACTGGCAGATGAAATTCATTCTTTGCACGCCAGATTAATGGTTTCAATATGGCCTAATGCCATGAATTGTCCTCAACACGCTGATTTTAAACAGAAGAATCTACTTCTGCATTCTTCGGCTATTTACGATGCTTTTAATCCGTTGGCAAGGAAGTTGTATTGGAGCTATGCGAAGAATGAGTTTTTTGATAATGGTTTCGATGCTTGGTGGTGTGATGCTTCTGAACCATTGGATGCTGACTGGACTCATATGGGTGATCATTATGGAGATGATAGTCACAAGCGTCGCTGGGAGTTAAATACCAAACTACTGAGCGATGTATTGGGAGCGGAACGAAGTCAGCTGTATTCTTTATATCATGCAATGGGGATTTATGAGAATCAGCGTGCTACAAGTTCAGACAAGCGTGTGGTTAATTTGACTCGCTCCAGTTATGCCGGGCAGCAGCGTTACTCTACTATTACATGGAATGGCGATACCTATGCTTCCTGGAACTCTTTTGCCCGGATGATTCCGGCGGGACTGAACTTTATGGCTACGGGATGTCCTTATTGGACAGTCGATATTGGTGCTTTCTTTACTAAAAAAGGTGGTCAATGGTTCAGGAAGGGGGATTATAATAAAGGAGTGGCTGATATGGGATATCGTGAGTTGTATACCCGTATGTTTCAATATGGCGCATTCTTGCCTGTATTTCGTAGCCATGGTACCGATACTCCCCGTGAGGTGTGGCGTTTTGGCAAACCCGGTGAGCCCTTTTACGACAGTTTGATTCAAATGATTCATTTGCGGTATCGCTTATTACCTTATATTTATTCTTTGGCGGGAAAAGTTCATACCGATAATTATACGATAACCAGAGCGCTTGCTTTTGATTTTGCTTCGGACACGCAGATTGCTGATTTGAAGGATGAATTTATGTTTGGTCCTGCTTTCCTGGTTGCTCCCGTCACAACTCCGATGTATTATTCGGTTGACTCCCAGCCATTGGAGAATGTAGCCAAAACACGGCAAGTATATTTGCCCGATGGTGCGAACTGGATTGATTTTTGGACAGGCAAGAAATATAAAGGCGGACAAAGGGTTACTATGGAAGCGACAATCGACCGTATTCCTTTGCTGGTTCGTCAGGGGGCCATCGTTCCAATGGGGCCGGTTGTGCAATATACATCGGAAAAGAAAGATGCAGCTTGGGAAATACGGATTTATCCGGGAGCGGATTCTTCGTTTACGGTGTATGAAGATGAAGGCGATAATTATAATTATGAGAAGGGAGCTTGTTCGAATTTTGAAATAAAATGGGATGACAAAAAGAAATTGTTGACCATTTCCGACCGTAAAGGTAATTATCCGGGAATGACCCAATGCCGGAATTTGAGATTGGTGAAGGTTGACAAGAATGCCGGAATAGGAGTGGAGGAAAGTACTGGCGGAAAGATTGTTAAATATGAAGGTAAACAGTTGAAAATAAGAATGAAATAGTAATTGAGAAGCATAAATAACTAAGTTGCTAAGAAGGGTACACTTCAATTTGTGTGTGAAGTGTACCCTTCATGCATATTAACCAAGATGTTTTCCGATCATTTTTTAATATCCCGGATTTTGATACTCACTGCCGTTGATAATGGTAGCGGTAAAGGTCGTAGAAATGGGACGTAAAGCATAATTCCCTATATCTCTATAAGAGTATTACGCAAAATCCGTTTGGTGGGTCATTCCTGACATCCAAATGGATTTTTTTATTTATGGTTTCTGTATATAAGAGTCTATAAAGGCAATTGGGGTAACTGTCGGAATTTGACATAAGGATTCTTTAGAATTCCCTCTCCAATGATTTGATAGTGGTTTTGCTCTCATGCTCCAACAATTTGTCTGTATCCCTTTATTCATCGAAGTTTCAGCGATTAGAGATCCGATGATAGCAGTGTGAGAGCAAGTGTTTGCTCTCACACTGCTTGTCTAAGTCACAAGCAAACTCCTACTTTTTCACAAGCAACTTTTACCTCGTCGTTTCCTCTATTGGAAATGCGCGTTTCCTGCCTTGGAACTGTCGTTCCCTTATAAGGAAACGACAGTTCCCCAAGCAGGAAACTGGTACTTAACTTATATGATTGGAGTGACTTGACCACAGCAAATGTTTCAATTAACCTGTTCTTTCAGGAAGCAATAAATCATTTATAGGTCAATAAAAGCTGAGTTATCAACTATTAAGACCTGAGTTGTTAGCTATTAACACCTGATTTATCAATTATTAATGACTGATATATCAATTATTAACAGTTGATATGTTTGATATAATATGTTGTAAATCAAAGTGTTATATCAAGGGGGGATGCGTAATGCACTGATACGGAGTGAGAGCAAGAGGTTGCTCTCACTCTGCCACCACACTTACTACCACACCGGAAACATCGATGAATAAAGGGATGCAAGTGAATTGTTAGAGCATGAGAGTAAAACTGCTATCAATTTACTGTGAGGGTGCTGCCTAGGTGTCATATAGATAAATATAAGAATTCTATATGTTTGGTGATATGTGACTAGTTTTTCAAATTCAAAGGATATTACAACCTTATTTTTTATTTGGATAAATAATAATAATTGCCTGTGGCAGGAAGAGCCAGAAACCGGAGACTGGTTCAATAATGCAACCGATTACAGTAAGTAGTAAAATAGAGTAACCTAAAAATACGGGTGCCGGTTTTTGTTCTTTTTTGATATAATATTGCAATGTTGTTCCCCAAAGAATAAGTATTACCCCAACTATAAAGAACCAGAGAGAGAAACATCGACTATAATCGCCTTCAGTCGAATTTATTAACCCATCTCTAATCATTTCAGCAAAAATATCTTTTGCAATAATTAATGCTACAATTGTATGAATTATTCCTGTAACGGTTAGGAATATTCCGCTAAATTTCCAAAGTTTCATATTTATATTATTTTAGTTTTACTATTCCGACTAAAGCTTTTCCTTCAACCGTATTGCTAATACATGCTATACCATATAATACCAAAACCTGCACAAAACTCAATTACCGCAATACCTTCTTTTTTCAACTCTTATGTGATAATCTCATCATTAATCGAATTTATTCTATCAATTAATCCTTAATTTTATCTTTTAACTCCTCTTTTAATTCAGACGGAAGATCATTCCAATGTAAATTTAATAGAGCTCCTTCTAAGGAATAAAGGTAATAACATACAGGTATAGTCTTTTCAGGATGTTGTTCACGTATTTTTATAAAAGCTTTGACAGAGGTTGTTTCTGCAAGATCGGCTAAAGTGAATATACCAATTTCATTAAGGTATTTCTCAATCGTTGCGCCTATGTTCTTCACATTTCTTAAATCGCTGTTTATTTTTAATTTCATTTTTACTATGGATTATGTTGCATATCGTCTTCTTGTAACAGCAATCTACAAATCCGATAATCATTTGTCATTTCGGCAATACTTATTCTATAATGATTCAACAGATCGCTTTAAGCATCTAATCGGCACCCAGCCTTTCTTAGTTGAATTTTCTTTTCGACACCATAACCAGCCATTTAGACATCTTGAACCGATTACAATCTCGTCTTGGTTTACTGGCAACTCATAAGCAGAATAATCTTCTAATACAATTGCTATTTGTCGCTCATTCGGTAAGGTCTCATATACGTTCAGAATTTGTATCGGCACCCAACCTGTCATTCCATTGTCTGCTATACACCAAACCCAATTTATCCATTCCGGATCAGTTTCTTTTATAGCTAAATTGATGACAACTTTTTCATCTTTCTTTAATATAATAGGATTTTCATAGCTTTCAATCCATTTGCACACAACGATATATCTTTCTATAGACCTCATTATCTTATTATTAAATCATTTTTCAACAGTTGCTCTTATTTTTAGCGATTTCTTAAATTGCTGTTTATCTTTAGCTTTACTTTTACTGGCTATTAAATAAAATATAGGCAATTGTTTTATATCATGTAATTCCATGCCGCGAAGTTAAAACATAGAGTTTTTCTGAAATAGGAAAAATCGGACAGTTTATTCTATAGCGATCTTTGAGGGAGTTTTACCGTAAAATAACTTAAACTCTTTTATGAAATGAGTTTGGTCGTAGTAACCAAAGTCATAAAATAATTTTTCGGATTTTATTAATTTAATTGAAGGATCGATCTTTAAAAGATTCTGAAAACGAACAATTCGGCAGAAAGATTTGGCTGTATCTCCTATATAAAAATTAAAAAGTCGTTGCAAATGACGACTGCTTATTCCATCTTTCAAATCTTTCTCAATATGAATCGACCCTTTACTTTTTAAAATAATTTCTAATGCACAGAAAAATCTATTATCAAAAAGTTTATCTATTTTATTAATATGATCAATGAAATAGTGATTGAGTTCATTGCACAAGTCTTGAAGACACGAGCATTTATTTTTCGATTGTTGAATTACATTGTATAGATAAGGTTGCACGGTATCCAAACGTTCGTAATGATTGCTTAATTCTGATGCATCTATATTAAATAGCAAAGGGAATATACCCGGAAGAAACCGTATTCCGAAATAATTAAATTCTTTATCAATACCAATCTTCGCAAAAGAATTGCAATACCCCATTATATATGCTTCATCATGATCAGTACAGTTAAAAACGATATCGATACAGCCATCGGAAACTACACGATAATTGTATATATCATCTAATGGTTTACTAGTCTTTAGATTCCAGTAACAATAAATAAAGTCTTGTAGTTGTGCGTCCGGTAGTAATTCAATGTATGAGACCTCGCCATCAGTACCCGTTACTGCTGGCTGAACTGGAGTGTATAGACTTCTTATATTGTATTCTAATTTCAAAATATGAGTAATAAATAGATTATTCCTTTATAGCATCTTTATATATATCGGCAATCTCCCGCTCTGAATAAATATAAAGTAAATTTCCTATCGGGTCTTTGATTCTAAAAGCTCTGTCTCCCCATTCGTGATCTATTATATCTTCTATGAATGATATTCCTGCCTGCTTAAGCATCATAACAAACATCAACATCTATGGTTTTCAAATTGAGGCTAATACCTCCCGAAAAAATGTTCTTTGTCGTAATAATCATTGTCACCTTGAAATAAGAGGTACAGGAGACTACATTTATAATTTGTCGCAATATAGTAAAATTTAGGGTTGTGCTTTGCCAAACGGATAAGAAGTTTGTGCAATACTTATCCCTTGCACTCGCCCTCGGACTCTCGTCATTCTCCTCACATAATCATCACGAAGAAAACCTGTTTATCGACGAAGGTTTCGGCACGCTCGATACCGACACCTTGCAGATTGTCATGGAAGTCCTTGAACACCTCCGTTCACAAGGCAGGAAAGTCGGAGTTATTTCCCATGTCCACGAAACGGCTGAACGTATCCCGGTTCAAATCTATGTTCATAAAACCGGAAATGGGAAAAGTAAAGTCAAAATAATAAGCTAAAAAATATATTTCTTATCTTCGCAAAAGATATGACAAGATATTTTATAGAATTAGCCTACAACGGTAACGGATACAATGGCTGGCAAATACAACCTCACGCCCCATCGGTACAAGGAGAACTAAACCAGGCATTGACAACTCTATTGCGGGAAAATATCGGCGTGGTCGGAGCCGGCAGAACGGATACCGGAGTAAATGCCTCTTTTTACGTGGCACATTTCGATACTCCCGTAGAAATTCAGGACACCGCCCACCTGGTTTACAAGTTAAACCGGTTCTTAGGACGCAATATTGCAATATCCCGGATATATCCCGTCCCGCCGGATATTCATGCCCGTTTCAGTGCCTTGTCGAGAACATATAAATACTTTATAGACAAAAGAAAAGATCCATTTACTTATCCTTTTACTTTTTGTCCCTATCCGCTCCCAGATATCTACCGGATGAACGAGGCCTGCCGGATACTTTTCGAATACACCGATTTCACCAGTTTTTCCAAACTGCACACCGATACCAAAACCAACAATTGCCGTATCATGCAGGCGGAATGGATAGAAGAAGGAAACCGGCTTATTTTCACAATAAAAGCCGACCGTTTTTTACGAAATATGGTGAGGGCAATCGTCGGAACGATGCTCGAAATCGGACAAGGCAAACTGGACGTTGAAGGATTACGCCGGATCATCGAATCGAAAAACCGTTGTAGTGCCGGAACATCGGTTCCCGGCAATGCACTGTTCCTTTGTGACATAGAATACAATAAAAACAAAATACCTGAACTCAGCCAAAAATGAAAAAATTATCTATATTCATCATTACCCTGCTATCGGTATTCGAAAGCTTCGCTTTTCCCCTCTCAAAAGAAGCCGAAATCAGTATTTTAACCTGTTCGCCGGGTTCGGAATTGTATTCCCTGTTCGGCCATACGGCCATTCGCGTTTCCGATCCTTCCTTGCGTTTCGATCAGGTATTTAACTTCGGGACTTTTGATTTTGAAACTCCGGGATTTTATCTAAAATATGCACAGGGACTGCTCCCGTATCAATTAGCCGTCTCTTCGTATCCGTTTTTTCTCTCCGGATACCAAAGGGAAAACCGCACGGTCTATTCTCAAACCTTAAAATTGGACTCGCTGGAAAAACAAACCCTGTTCGATTTATTGCTTGAAAACTACCGCCCGGAAAACCGTTCCTATCTGTATAATTTCCTGTTCGACAACTGCACCACCCGGAGCCGGGACATTGTTCAGAAGAGCTTACCCTCGTCCATAACCTGGCACTTAGCAAACACAGATAAAAGTTTCTGGAACCTGCTCGACGAATATCTCCGCATATCTCCCTGGGTAAAATGGGGAATACACACCATATTGGGTCAACCCGGTAACCGGAAAGCAACGACCTTTGAATACATGTTCCTCCCCGACTATCTGATGTACGGTTTAGATTCCGCTACCTACAACGGGAATCCGCTCGTGGAAAAAACAGAAATTCTCTATCAGGCACCACCACCCAAAATCAGTAATCCCTGGTATTTCAGCCCCTGGTTTGTGTTTAGCTCAGGAATTCTGTTACTCATTCTCTTGCTACAAAAACAGAAAAATCTGAAACTCTTAAATACGATCACACTCCTCTTCTTCCTTTTTACCGGAATCGTGGGAGCTTTAATTGTCTTTCTCGGCTTTTTCACGGAACACCCCATAACCGCTCCCAACTGGAACATTTTATGGGCAAACCCGCTAAACCTGATCGCTATGTGGTTTATCTTCTCCCGTCAATTCCCACGCATCATACGAGGCTATTTAAACCTCTACCTCATACTGCTTGCTATCGCAATCCCGGTATGGTTTCTGGCTCAACCCGCCGTTCCTTTAGCCTCGTTTCCGTTCATTGTCATGATGATATACCTCTGTTTCAGACAAAAGCAAAAACAGAAAAGAATTTCCCCCAACCTGCGAAAATAAATTCTAAATAAAATGAACAAAAAAAGCACCGAAAGCCTTGCACTATTAAAGAAAACCCTTACATTTGCACTCGCAATCAGGCAACGGTGCCATAGCTCAGTCGGTAGAGCAAAGGACTGAAAATCCTTGTGTCCCTGGTTCGATTCCCGGTGGCACCACTTGAAAAAAGTATAAATTGAAACTTCCGATTTCTAATAAATCGGAAGTTTTTTATTTATCCCCCCCTCCGGACTCACTAAAAGTGAGATTATACCACTTGAAATATCCTAAATGAAATACAATTCACAAGCAAACGATTACTCAAAAATCGTTTTAGAAATCTTTATCAATACGTTCCATGGATATAATCTTAGAAAAAAGGATTTTCTTACTATTTTCGTCTAAACTGGGATCAGATTCACATAGTCTTGTCAGTCTGCTTATATAATTGATAACTCCGATACGTTGATTTTCAAATTGAACGATGATATATGAAATATCGTCAATACTGAATTTTAGAGTATTGGTTTTCAAAAACTCATCAGGCCCGGGTTTCTTCTCTTTCGGTTTCCCTCTCCATGAGGAATACGCTGTTTCACCCCATTTCCATAAAATACCCTCCTCTTCTTTCAGTATAAATCTCCATTCATTCTCTTCATAATTGCATTGAGACTTTCCTGTATGTGGATTGATTCCCATATATTTTTTGGAAAACCCGAACAAATTCAAATTAGCATTATGCGAAGATTTATAGTTATCGGAGGGATACCGAACCTTTACAGGATCGATTTTTAAGTCAATAGAACTAATCTTGCCTGTTTCCATTTCGGCTTTTGAGTAAAGCTCGTATTCCTTATAAAACTTTAACGAAGTGATGATATTCTCATCATTAATATACAAAATCGGATTGATTCGGTTCTTCAATGCCCATTCCTTACTAAGTCCTATGGCATGATGTCCATAACGTTTAGTAAACTCCTTCGTTCTTGTTAAAGGTATATCGCAAAAACTTACCATAGGAATCCCTATCGCAAAACGATCTCCGTCTATGGAAAAATCTTCTTTACAATAATTGGGAATAATCCCTTGTTTTAATATAGATTTCAATCCATTATACGTTGTATAATGAAATAAGGAAGAAGTTCTGTAGTTTGACATAAATCGACATCTTAATTCACATCTAAATATAATAATTATTAACGATATTCTTAAACAGACATTCTATTTTCCAAGAGATTCCGGAACAAACTCGCTTCGTGACCCACTATAAGTCAATGTCAGTTTATGCATCGCCCGGGTTACGGCCACATATAACATACTTTTATCTATGGCCGAATTGTAATTCTTATCCTCGACTTGCGGAACGATAACTTCATCGAATTCCAATCCTTTAGCCGTATGAGCGGAAGTAACGACAACACCCTTTACAAAAGTAGAGCTTAGGCTGGAGAGAAGATAAATATCCTCAAAGTACATTTGAAGTTTTTGAGCAAGAGCTTTCGCCTGTGTTTCGGTTTTACATACAATTCCGAGTGATCGGTAAATAGAGATTTTAAAAGTGGAAATAAGAACCCCAATACCGGAAATTTCTTCCTCTATACTTTTAAACTGTAACACTTTAGGAGATTGTCCATGCCGCATAATAGGCTCCAATTCTTCATTAATTTGAATCTTTTGCGCAAAATCTGTAATTTCAAACGTGGAACGATAACTTTTACAGAGTTTCATCACCTTACCCACCGTAAATGCCCGCCGAATCATATCGGCTGTAGAAGAACTATAAGGACTGACAGACTGGCAAATATCTCCGAGAATTGTCTTTCGGCAAGTATAAAGCTTTTGAATCACTCTATATTGTATGGGAGAATAGTCTTGCATCTCATCGATCAAAAGATGCTTAACCCGGGATTGGGCAAGATTTCCATCCAATGCCAGGTGCAAATAGGCCAAAGGAGCCAAATCCGTATATTCCAATGTATGATTTTTCCGCATCTTAAATAATTGAGGCCTCCCTATCCACTCGAAAAAATCTTTATAAACCTGAATATCATAATTCCCCATAAACATTTTCTTTATTTCCTTTTTCAGCAAATTTTTCTCTGCTGTGGTAATTATAGAACGATATTGAATCGTCGTTAATTCGAGAATATAATCGGCCATTGGCTCAAAGCGCCGCCGCATGGGGTAACGGTTGAATCGTTTAAACTGTTCCTCGATACATTCGGCCGGAATCGTAATATGTCTTGTCAGCTGTATATCCGTTGCTTTAAAATAATTATTCTCGACATACAGAATAAACCGATCGAGTTGTGAAATAAAATCGAACGAAGATTTATACTGTATTCGTTCAACAAAGCCCTGTGCCGGTTTTTCAAGCAATTCCGATACCTGTTCAAAAAAATTCTGATATTTAAATTTATGATCGAGTATTCCTGAAAGGATTTGTTCCATACTGATTTCCGGAACAGTCTCTTCTCCAAGTTCAGGAAGCACATTAGAAATATAATCGGCAAAAACTTTATTAGGTGAAATAATCAAAATATCCCTTGAAGAAATATCTCCCTTCATCGCATACAACAGGTAAGCGATACGGTGCAAAGCAATAGAGGTTTTACCCGATCCGGCAACGCCTTGTATAATCAGTACATGCGCCTCCTCGTTACGGATAATCCGATTCTGTTCCCGCTGAATGGTAGTAACGATGTTTTTCATTTTTTCATCAGCATGAGAACTAAGTTCCTTCTGTAATATATCATCATGAATCGTCAAGGAACTTTCGATCATATATTCCAATTTTCCTTTACGGATATGATATTGACGCTTAAGAAGAACCTCTCCTTCGATTTCGCCGGCAGGAGAAGAATAAAAAGCTTCTCCCAATTCATAGTCGTAAAACATGCCGGAAACAGGCGCTCTCCAATCATAAATCAGATTGGCTTTACTTTGAGTGTCATATAATGTATGTATGCCAATATAGGTAGATATTGTTTTACTTCCCTCTTTTTTCTCTTTAAAATCGATCCGGCCAAAATAGGGAATATCTAAGATTTTACTTAATCGCCTGCGTTTATCGATGACGCTCTCCCCCAAAGCAAAATGATTCAAAATACTTTCCCGCATAGAACGAATTTCATGAGGATCAATATCCTTATTCGACCACAAATATTCTTTGTATTCCTGTAAAGTATCTACATGCTCTTTGACTGAAGTGTCTGTATGGCAGAGCATCTCATTGACAAGTCCGATAAGCCACTGTAAATATTCATTTTCCTGCTTTTCCGTTTCATTAAATACCATAATTTTCCCTATAATTAAATTGAAAATCTGAAGAATAGGCAAAATTATTCTGGCATATAAAGAAAAGAAATAGTTATTTATAACTATATTCTTTACTATTTCTCTCCATCCGAAAAATAACGATAGGTCGATTTAACACTTGACCACATATAAACGACACAAGGTTTAAAACAAAAAAATCGATATCACTTATTCCGGAAAAAATATTGCAATATCAATTTCACATGAAATTTAAAGAGAGATTTGTCGATACTGAAAATATGATTCTACATTTACTTTGTTTTCAAACACCGGGACACCACCCGACGATTGTTGAGATTACAATCTATCTCAACAATCCGGATCTTAATCCTATATTTACAGCTTCAATCGAATTTGATACACTTAATTTGCGCAGCAAATTCTGCCGATGAATATTGACCGTATGAATACTGATATTCAGCCTATAAGCTATTTCTTTACTTAAAAATCCTTTTTGAATATAACGTAATATCTCTATCTCCCTTTGAGTTAGATCACGATGTGAGGCCGATAACGGTAACGGAGAAAACAACTCCCCGTTTTTAAGGTTAAGCACGGTACAATCTACCCCACCGACCTCTTCCTGATTAGGTGCAATATCCATATTTCCCATAATGAGCCAAGCCTTTCCACTATGACTTTGCTCTAAAACCTGATGTTTACTGACAACCCGCACATACCGTCGTTTGGCATCTCGTACCCGAAAACTATAAATATTGCAATAACAATTTCTTTGCTCGGCAGGCAAACTGTAAATAAACCTGCCAAGCTTAACCTGTAAAGCTTTCAATAGCGATAGATCGTCGGGATGAATACGCGATTCTAAATAATCTCCCTGTCTTTCTATTGTAGTAATTTTATGACCGTCATACCCCAATAAATCCACAAAATTCGAAGACGCAAAAGCATATCTGCATTTATAAGTATCGACAACAAATGTACAACTCCGGCTTAGTTTCGACATTTGGCAAAGCATATTTTTATCCCGTTCCCAGATAGTATAATCAATATCCGAAATCGATAAATGCTGTTTAGCCCATAACTGCTCCCGGGTTAATTCATTAGAAACCATACGACAAAGATAACTATAAATAGTTATTTTGGATAAACAGCATATTTAAATCAAGATTTAAATATTTCTCCCTGATCTTCAATTCATTTAAAAGTTCCCATCAAAGAACTTTTAAATAACATTCTAAATATAATCTAGTGAAATCCTGTAAACGAATTAGCTCTGTAGAATAGTCTAAGTTATTATTATAAATAATGACTTTTCAATCGTTGTGATTTACTTTCAAAGTCGTACCTTTGGTATATGAGATACAACTATGGTTATCTCAACAAAAACAAATTCGGAGTTGTGATTTGCTTTCAAAGTCGTACCTTTGGTATATGAGATACAACTTGAAAAGTTGTTCAAAGGAGTTGAATTTGGTTGTGATTTGCTTTCAAAGTCGTACCTTTGGTATATGAGATACAACATATAAGAGAACTTTTTGAAAGGTCAATAGTTGTGATTTGCTTTCAAAGTCGTACCTTTGGTATATGAGATACAACTGACTATCTGTATGTATCTTATAATCAAAAAATATAACAAGCAAATTAGGATTTAAAAATCACCTATTATTTTCTATAAGAAAACCACCTTTATAGTGGTTTTCTTATTTTAAAAAAGTTCCAATTGTTGACCTGGAGTTGAGGGCTGGATAATTTTCTGCGAATAAAATATCTCTATATTGCTGAATTGCTTATCTGTAATACATAAAATCCCGACATGCCCCTGGGGAGGTAAAAGATTCTTTACCCTTTTAATATGGACTTCAGCATTTTCCCGACTGGCACAATGACGAACATAAATGGAGAACTGAAACATAGTAAAGCCATCCATTAACAAACCTTTACGAAAATCGGAGGACATTTTTCTCTCTTTTTTCGTTTCTGTCGGCAAATCAAAGAATACCAAAACCCACATGATACGATATTCACTAAATCGGTCCATCAAGATTTTTCTGGATACATGATTTTTCGTAATTCTCCACTAAAACATTTATACAATGAAGCTGTTGTCTGTCCCACGGCTATCATCAAGGGACTACGTTCCCCATTTATAACTACATCTATTACAGGAATGGTGAGCAATTGACTTTTTATTTCCTTTGTCAATTCTGAACAATCCACACCACTATCGACAATTTTCACAACCAACTCATCCACATACGGACGGTAAGGCTCCATAATATCATCGGCCAGACAATAAGCATTATATCGATTATGGTGATGAATCCCCAAAGTGGGGAGTAACCCACTAATTACTAAAGAACGAGCGACTACAGCACGTAAAATGGCATAACCATAATTCAATAAATTATTAGGCGGGCATCCTCCCCGGTCACGGGTAAAGTCCGGTATTTCCGGAAAAAGATTACGCCAATAATAGGCTGCAGCCCGAGCCTCCAGATTATCCGGATCTCCGCTTTTTACTTCTTTTACCCATGCCTGCATATTTTTTACGATCGTTCCCCGCATGCCTCCTAAAACCGATGCCTGATTACGAATTTTATATTGAACGGTTTGTTGCCAAAGCTGTTTTTGTAATGGTAATGAAATATTTAACTGACTCCGAAAACGCTCATTTTGAGTCGTATTCCCACAAAGCGGTAACATTAATCCCACCGGCATGCGGTTATTTCCACAGGTAATCAAGGCACAATTATTTTCTAACAACTTTTCAATGACCCCCTGAGTTAAAGTTATTTGTTTATGATCGAGTACGATCACACCGATGTCTTCAATAGGAATCGTCCGCGTAGCCTCCTGCTTAAAAGAATCCGGTAAATCCCCCTTCTCCACTTCCGGAAGCTTTATAACTAATTGTTCACTCCGAAGGGAGAGATAGGTCGGATTACCAAAATAAAGAGTCTTTTTTATCATAACACTTCATAGCTGATTAAACATTTTCAATGCGCTTTACCGGATACATTCAATGATATGCCCTAAACGATCCACTTTCAATTTCCAACAAAGTTCTTTTACCATCTCCCCGTCGATTGTTTTTCCCATCTTATTCAAAGACGAAAACTCATATTTATTTATTATAGGATTTGCCACAGACATCTGAATAAAAAAAGCCTGGTCACCTGTACAACTTACCATCTTGTATATTCTACCTGTTTGCTCTTCTGTCAAATTTTTCCAATCAAATCCCTGAAGATTCTCTCGTTCCTCTATGGTCGGCACATAAACCAAATCATTGGGTGACAGCCAAAATAAAAGAGAAGCCGAATTTTTCACATCCGTTTCCGGAACAGGGGATAATCTTTGTTTTTGCCTTTCTGCCACTTCATTCAAAGGTACTGTCGAATAAGTACGTTTACCATCTTCTGTCCGGTAAACTGCAAAATACAAATTTGTTCCCTTATCAGCTTCAACAAACTTTTTTGATTTATTCCCTGTTTCTCCCACCTGAAATTTATTACCGATCGGTTCGAAAATCCTGACTTTATAAATCGGTTTATGGCCTTTCCCTTCGTTTAGCTGTATTAGATTTTTATTCATCTCATCGAGGCCTTCGGGCGAAAAGGCAATATCAGACTGTCCGCCTTTTGCTTGTAAGTGATTCAGTAGAATCTGCTGTATTCCAGTATCCGTTATAGTTTTTATTTCTTTTTCGGTAAACGAAGAATCCAAAGGTTTACGGATAGCTGCATTTTCCGTATCCCAGTAATATATAGACACCTTAGAGATATCCTTGCCATTGAATTTATTTTCGCGGTCTTTAAAATATTTCAAGAATAGTTTAACATCTTCCCTACCATATTGGGTTATCAGTTGCTTTATTTTCTCTTTCAATTCTTTATCTACAAGCATATTCCAATTTTCCAATGCCACACCGAGCCGTACTTCTTTTTGCCGACGAAGCGACACTTTTCCAAAAACCGATGCTTTATGCAATGATTTCCGGATAGCCCAGCTATCGCCTTTCACTTGCTTTTTCATCACCTTTTTCCCGTATTCGTATGCCTGATAATAATTCGTCGTTTTATTGATTATCCTTACATTTTTTTTGAAACTGACGACAATGCTTTTCAATGCTTCACCAGTATCTTGTGTGAATGTTTCCCACGGTTTCCTGAACGACCAACTATAATTTCCGTTAGCATCCGGTTTTGATTTTTGACATAATGAATGTTTTAAATCGTAACGGGAAATTTTTGCATCTTTTAAAGCGGACTCATTATTTAAATAATTGATATGGTTTCGCGTAGCACAAGCTATCACAAGAGCGTCCATTGCATGATGCCGGTGGTCTATTCTTTTTTTATTGAATCCTTTTTGCAACTCCAATGGCATCTGTATTTGGAAATGCCCGTTTTTCCACTCTCCGAATTTTGACGACTCTGTCATCCGGTTTAATCTGACAAAACGAGGAGTGATTATCTTATTCCATACATCGTTCAGTCCCCAATCTTTTTTCAAACGGTCGGTAATTCCTCCCGAACAGGAAATTACATTTTTAGATATTTCCTGCTCATCTTCTTCCCGCACGATATTAGATAATAGTGTCCTGACTTCCTTGCTGATATATCGGGTATCGTTCAATTGACGCTGAATAAACGAATCGGGAATATCTTCCATCAATAATTTTTTCATTTTATTGCCATTCCGGGAATAATTCTTTTTGACGAATTGTTCATATTCACCAAGCGTAAAAACTCTTAATCTTTTTCCGAAATTCGATTGAACAATCTCTCCCTCATGATCCCTGATAAACTCATATCCCAAAGCATTATCTTTGAGCTTATTGATTTCCGATTCACAAATCACTTTATTACTCAAAGAGTTGTCGAAATAGCGGGACTGTGGGATAACATGTTCTATTTCGTAAGCCGGAGTAAAAAGCTTACTTAGAGGTATAATCTCACCCGTATAAGGAGAACGGTATTTTTGTTCCAGCCATAATTTATAACGGATTAATTCCGACTGGGTAGGTTGATTCATTTTCGATATTTTTTCAATATCGTCCGGCAGTTCATTTTCGGCTACCAATACTCCTTCTTCGTAAATTTTCAATATTTCCAACTGACCGGGAGAATAGGGACGCACATTTTCTATTTCCGGATCATTCTGCAGTTCCATCAACAAGGCCTTCAAGCGTAAATTCGTATCTTCGTTTTTAGCATTCTGCTTAGCTAATTGTGCCCGTCTTTCAGCAGTGTTTTTCATATCCCGGCCTAACTCTATATGAATTTCGGCAAAATCACCGTATTGTTGCCATATATCTTTCACTGTTCGTAGAGTTTCCGTAATGACTTGTTCTACAATCGGATTTCGTAAAGAGTATTGTTTGAATTCCGTAACTAAGTAATGCTCAATATCCTGTGGTGTTTTCCAATGCCTGATTCCGCCGATTTCTGCATGGCGATCGTAAACGATGTAGCTCGCCAGCCAGGCAGGCAATCCTTTAAAAGAAGATATTTCCGTTAAATGAATCGCTTTTTCACGTACCCGGTCTCTGATTTTTTCATCGTACTCTCCCGTAAGCAGTTTCTCGATACGTTGCAATGTTTGCCCATCGATCTTATCTTTATTCCAATATTTCCCCATACGCATCAGGGGTAATAATTTTTTTATCGCTTTTTCAGAATAAGCTCCGTATTCATTTTTAAAAGGCGGAAATTTTCGGAATATTCGAACAAATTCATCGTTCAGCCCATGTTTCAACGCATAAGATTTCAATGCCTGCGTAAGTTCACCGAGATCATTGACAGAATATAGGATATGCCAAAGCGACATTTCATTTTCTTTCGTCAAAAAATCAACAGATAAGCTACATTTTTCCAGACGTTCTAAAATTAATGCACGGGTTTCATTGCAAGGATAGTTTTTATCTTCCACATAATTCCAACGATAAAGCTCCGGTTTCTTTTTGACTAAATATTTCAATAATACTTTTTGATTGATCTCCTTACGGGTATTTAACCACTCGAATAACTCCACAAAAGCATCTTCGGTCGGCAAAAATTCGGAAGTAACATCTACATCCGTCTGTAATTTACCGCCTACTTCTTTTTCCCGTTGGTATATTCTCAGATCCTGAATAAATTGCCACAGCCGGAATTCCTGAAACAATGGATTGGATTTAGCAATACACTTTAAAGGAACAATCTGTTTTTGACCGTCTTTCATAAAAATCCGATACTCAAACCGGCAATTGCTAATTAAAGATTTTTTACTTTTTAAAGGACGCTGAAAAAATAGAATATCTTCCAATAAAAGGTGTACCAGATTACCATTCGCTAAATTCAACCGACGATTCTCATTTTGCGGGTAAAGTTCTTCGAGACAGGCTCTATATACATCTTTATCCTGAAATTCCGGATGGAACTCGGACTGTTTTTGTAAAATCTCCAATAACTCCCGTTTGTAGAATTTCCGTTCTATCGTACGTATCAGCTTTCCTTTGATCTTCTGGTCCGGATTTTGTAATAAAGTATCGTATATATAGCAACCAACTGTTTTACGGCTTTTTTCTATATTAGTCTCCGTTCTTTTCTTCAATAACATCCAATCACCTTCCATTGGAGCCCTAAACGACCGCTTATCATTCCCTTCTTTATCTTTTTTCGGCGTTCCGTCAGCATTTAATTCTGTCGTTACTATAAATTCTTTCGTTTTTCCAATCCATTCCGATAAAGAAACTTTACTGGATCGGCGGTAAATCCAGCCGTTTTCCAAAATGACATTATACCAAATGTCTTTTTTCCCTTTTTGCGGTTCCTCGGCTTGTACGTCCACCACCTTCAATTCATAGTAATCGACAGATTTATTCGTTTCCTGTTCTTCATCTTCCCCTCTGAGTTGATAATATCCACGCTTTTGGTTAAAATTCAGAATAATCCACGCCAGCTCCTCCTTAGCAATAGGCTTCTCCAGAGCTTTTTTCCGTAGATAATAAATTGTCCAGTCATAAGGAACTTTTTTATCTCCGGCCACTAAATCGGGATGTTCCCGCATAAAATCGGACAGCATTTCCTTGAATGTATCTCCAAAAATGAATGTCCGATTTCCTTGCTCCTCACTTTTCCAGGCAATTTTGGGCTCCGCAACATTTTTGAATTTTGCAAAAGTCCGGTAATCGGTTTTATCCCACCCGATTGAAGCATCGTAATGAGCCGGTAAAAATCCAATCAAATGTAATACCCGCAACAATCGTTCCCTTCTTAACAAATGCCGTTCCCGCAAACGCCTCACACTACGAAAAGCCGTTCTTTCCGCCGTTTGGGAGACGGAATTACCCACTGCAAAATTTCCTAATATGTCTTGGCTCATCGGAATGATCCGGCTTCCGATTCCTTCTATTCTTTTTAATTGATCCTTTTCATCCTTTGAAACCACACTCCATCCGATACTATTGGAACCAAGATCTAAACCTAATATATTCTTCATATTCATTTTATTTATAAAACACACTTTTAAAAATAAACGTAAATATTTTATTATGCAATTATTATCACATAAAATATATGAATATCTTGTTTTTAGATAAACAACACTAAATTTTAATTGCAATTTTTTTTGTAAATGAAAAAATTATATATATTTGCACTTACGATTTTGAAGCAAATCACAATAAGGATTATTCCGTTGTGAAAACATTTAAAGCGGGCAAAGCACAAACTTTGCTCGCTTTCTTTTTGTAAAAGTATATTTTAGATTAGAGTATTTATTTAGGGCAGGCTATGGACTGTTCTTTCAAAAGTCAGATACAAAACTTTTGGGAAATTTCTATAAGTAAACCTTACTCCTTTTAACTGTTATCTGATCTATTTCGATCGAATGCCAAACCATTGAGTTTTATCGACCAAGGTTATAGCTCATTAAGAATCAATAAATTACTAAAATTAAACCGATGAGCAGGTTTTCCGTCGGATAAACCATTCTTTTTAATTCTTCGATAAGGTTTTGAAGAGAGTAACACAGGGCGGAATTTCTTCAACGTAGTGAGTTACGTAGATTAAGGTCTTATTGGGGCGGGCACAGAAAGCTTCGATCACCTGTCTGGCTAATTTTTTCTTTCCGACATCCAATCCATGCAAAGGTTCATCCAGAATCAATAATTCCGGATTTTTTAAGAAGGCACGGGCCAATAAAATTAAACGCTGCTCTCCGTAAGATATTTTCACAAAAGAACGTCCGGCAAGGTAACTTATCCGAAACACTTCCAACCATTGCCGGGCAGTTTCCCGCTGCTCTTCCGAGCATTTACGAAACAACCCGATAGAATCAAAAAAACCGGAGGCCACCACATCGATACAAGGAATGTCCTGCAAGTAGTAAGTATGCATATCCGGAGAAAGATAACCGATCCGTTTTTTAATATCCCATATACTCTCCCCTGTTCCCCGGCGACGATCGAAAAGGGTTAGCTTATTGGCATACGACTGTGGGTTATCTCCGCATACCAAACTCAACAAGGTGGACTTACCGCTGCCGTTTTCCCCCAACAATGCCCATTTTTCCCCATTTTTTACAACCCAATCGATATCTTTCAATATTACACGGCTTCCATATTTGACCGTGACAGCTTCCATCTTCACGGTTTCCGAATATTCGGCATGCTTTTCATCATCAGCTGGTAAAACCGGAGCCTGCCCTTCTTGTTCCGGGAATAACCGGTTTATCAGCCGGACATCTTTCAAAAATTCTTCCCGGTTTCGCACAGGTAGGCATGTCCTCTCCCATACAGGCAGCACATTCCCTGTCCATTCCGGAATATCCAAGGGGTTCGACAACACTAAAATCGTCTGTAAGCCACTTAAAACAGCCATTTGCTGTAACATCTGGACGAGAGAATCACGGGACGCAGTATCCAATCCGATAAAAGGATTATCCAATATCAGCACCTTCGGTTCTGCCAGTAAAGTACGGGTAATTAAAAATTTCCGTAATTCACCGCTGGACAAAGAAATAATCCTTTTTTGAAGCAGTTCGTCTATATGAAATAGCTTAGTATAACCGGCAATCTTTTCAGATGAAAACTCTTGCAACAAAGAGCCTGCCAACGGAGCTTCCTCGGCATCCGAAGAATTCCAGCGTTGCTGATAATACATATTCCGGCAATCTGCCAATGAATATATATCCCGAAAAGCCATAGACTTAATCAGTCGGTAAGTGCCCGTCTCTTCCCCGAAAGCAACATGTACCCGCCCTTCTTTTAAAACGATTTTTCCTTGCAGAATATCTGTCAATAAGGTTTTTCCGGCTCCATTAGGCCCTATCACCGCCCAATTTTCCCCCTCGTTTATCTTCCAGGAAACAGGTTCCGTAAACTGAAACTCTTTAAAACGGGGAACAGCCCGGTCTATCTCGATCTGAAACATTTTATTTCTATTGTTAGTAAACGTACAAAGATAATAAATAACCTTCTGAAAAGCAGAATAGGAAAAATGAAAAGTGGAATCAAAGGAATGATTATTATTTTTCCTATATTTACAAAACCCTTCTAAAGGCTATGGAATATGGACAAATACACCACAAACGAGGCCGAAAATGAATTGCTCCCTAATTTATTGGGGCTCACGAACAGAGAGGAAATAGCAGAAGCAGAATTTGAAGGATTTCTGACAGCAGAGATTGTGTTCACCGAACGTCTGAATACTCACACCCACTTCAATTGTAAATACATTCAGGACATCCACAAACTGGCCTTAGGTCATTTATATACATTTGCAGGTAAATACCGTACTGTCAATATGTCGAAAGGCGGCTTTCTATTCCCCACCGCCCGTTTTATCCCGGAAAGCATGCAATTATTCGAAAACGAGGTATTGACTAAGCTACCCGACGAATATGCCGATAAATACGCTCTGATTAAAGATGTTGCCAGGGTACACGGAGAATTACTTTTCATCCATCCTTTCCGGGAAGGTAACGGGCGTACAGCACGTATTCTGGCCAATTTAATGGTCAGAAAGCAAGGATATGAAGGATTACGATTCGATAAAATTAATTTCAGGGAATATATAATAGCCGTGCAACGGGTAAGCGAGAAAAACTATCTCCCTATGGAAAGAATTATCGGTAATCTTTTCTGAGCTTTTCGTTTACCCGGTCATAAATCGACCGGATTTTTGAATCCGGTAAAAAAATACCTTCGATACGAAAGGAAGCGACAGTAGATTCGAGAATATTTTTACGTTCGACAGGGCGAACAGGAATGATTTGCATCGTATTTTTGGTTGTCCTTTTCATGTTACAAATATACAAATTTTCTATTCAAAATCAGCGTTTTTCGAGGGAAAAATTTATCAAAAAACGAGAAAAATCCCCCATCCTCAACAGGAAAAAACGACTCATTATTTTTTGATATAAATCAAGCCGGCGATTCAAGATTCAATTTACTTTTGCAGAAAAATTGAAAGATGTTCATTAAACGCCAACAAGGTCTTCGTAAACAGTTATTTAACCTGGCTGCACCGATCTTTATCGAAACTCTGCTTGTCATTCTTTTAGGAACAACCGACATCATCATGCTAAGTCGTCATTCCGATGAAACGGTAGCAGCAGTCGGCGTCGTCAATCAATTACTGAACATGGTTTTTATTGTCTTCGGCGTTACCACCCTGGGGACATCTGTCCTTTGCTCGCAATATCTCGGAGCAAAGCAGCAGACCAATGTTCTCCAGACCATCGGCGTATCTCTGTTATTTAATACGGTCATTGGAATCATTACCAGCGCTTTTCTATTCTTCTTCGGCAAGCAATTGCTTCAAATGATGGATCTTGCTCCGGAGTTGATCGGTGAAGGGTTGTCCTACATGCGAATCGTAGGAGGTTTTGCATTTCTACAGGCGATAGCACTTACATTATCGGCCATTTTACGAAGCCACAATCTGGCCTACTATCCCATGCGGGTTACTTTATTGATGAATATTTTGAATATCATCGGTAACTACACTCTGATTTTCGGAAAATTCGGTATGCCGCCTTTAGGCGTGGAAGGAGCAGCGATATCTACCTCGGCTTGCCGGTTAATTGCCATGCTCCTCTTAATCTGTTTACTGTTTCGTAAAGTCACTCCACACATTCCGCTATCGCTGTTCCGGCCTTTCCCGATGGATAAACTGAAAAACCTGCTGTATGTCGGCCTGCCAGCTGCAGGAGAACAAGTGTCTTATAATCTTTCACAAGTGGTTGTAACCTATTTCACGATCATGATAGGCACCGCAGCCCTTACCGCCCGCACCTATGCCATGAATATCGTGATGTTTACCTACGTATTCGCAATAGCCATCGGACAAGGAGGAGCTATTTGCATCGGTCATTTAGCCGGAGCGGAAAAAACCCGTGCCGCCTACATCCTGCAACGCTATTGTATGAAAATATCCGTATTGATTTCTTTGATTATGGCGATCATTACAGCCGGGCTCGGTAAATTTATTTTCAGTTTCCTGACTAACAATCCTGAGATTATCCATTTAGGTATAATCATCCTTTGCATAGATATCCTTCTCGAAGTGGGCAGGGCTGTCAATATCCTTTCGGTAAATGTACTCAACGCAGTAGGAGATGTGACCTACCCTTTTATCACAGGTATAATCGTTATGTGGGGAGTGGCCACTTACCTCAGCTACGTTTTCGGCATTCAATTAGGCTGGGGATTAGCCGGTATGTGGTTTGCCTTTTTACTCGACGAGAATATCCGGGCTGTAATATTCGTTCGCCGTTGGAATAGCCGCAAATGGATTGGAAAGACCTTCACGAAGGTACAACCTTTACCCTCTTCCAATCCTGCGCAGAAAGCGGCTTGATAATCAAGTTCCCGCTCTGACCCTGCTTAACGTTTCGGGTGTCATACCCAAATAAGAGGCTATATAAATCAGAGGAGCACGCTTCACCACCTCCGGATGTTCTGATAGCAAACGATTATACCTTTCATGTGCTGTCTCAAAACGGGAAGCATCCGCTTTTTGCTGTGAAATAATCAGGCAATTTTCAAGAATACCGGAATAGAGGTAATGTATTTCCGGTCTTTCCCGTACAAGCTGCATAAAAGCATCGTGAGGCAAAGCGTAAATCAGGGACGATTCCAGCACCTCCACCTGCAAATAGCTCGGAATCTGCTTAAAAAAACTTTCCAGGCAAATAAACAACCCGTTTTCATAAGTAAAATGTTCTGTCAAATCCCGGTTTCCTTTATTATAAAACTGTCTTACCATCCCCCGCTCCACAAAACAAATGTATTTGCACACCTGTCCCTCGCGAAGAAAGTAATCTCCTTTTTCCAAATAGAAGGACACTAAAACATCAGACAGTTTTTGTCTGCCTTCTTCACTTACCGGATAGATTTTCCCAATCAATTTATCGATGATTTCACGTTTTTTCTCCATAAAGCAACGGATCATTATTCTGCCATCAAAGCCACACGAACGTGGCTGATTTTATCTTCTAAACACGGTCAAAATTAAACAAACCATTTCTTTTCACCTATTCTTTAAAACCATAATTTATATTTTAGTCATTATACTTATAAATAGAATATTATTCCACTCTGTCATTCGATATTTTATCTAAA
>OGOU01000809.1_pt1 | contig 26049 bp, 21 predicted proteins | sample 1552721 | NCBI WGS metagenome assembly OGOU01 (sample SAMEA2580176, study PRJEB22360) | human gut metagenome | biome: human gut; feature: human-associated habitat; material: faeces | place: Denmark | collected 2008/2010
CGTACGCCGAAGATCTTGCCGCCGAGCGTCATCAGCCCTGTCACGCGCGTGTGGAACCAGAATTCCACGCCGTTGTCGCGGCACCACTCTTCCAGCGTGTTGGCCACGTCCCACGCCTTGCCGCTGCGGGGAAATACGCGGTCGCCGCGTTCGAAGTCGAGTTTCAGGCCCCGCCGTTCGAAGAAGCGGATGGTCGCGCGGTTGTTGAATTCGGCGAATGCCGTCGCGAAGAAATCGGCGTTGGTGCGCACCTGCTCGGCGAACTCCTCCGGCGGGCGGGCGTTGGTCAGGTTGCAGCGCCCCTTGCCCGTGATGCGGATCTTGCGGCCCGCCTTCTCCATCTTTTCGATTACGAGCACCTTCTTGCCGTTCTGTGCGGCCGTTCCTGCGGCCATCATGCCTGCGGCGCCGGCGCCTATGATGATTACGTCGTACACTTCTCTGTCGTTTTTTGTCTGCCAAAGATACGATTAAGCGAGGGTAATTGCAAACATTGTCTGCTTTTGCCCTTACTTAATTCATATCTTTGACTGCGTCTTAGATACTCCCGTTCGGCAATGTTCAAATAAATTTGACATTGTACTCACTTATTCGTATCTTTGCCGCGTCAAAACGAAACGCAACCAGTTCTCAAAATATGTTAAGCCGCAGATTACTCCGAGTCAAGGTCGTCAAAGCCCTTTTCGGACACCTGAAATCGGATTCGACCAATATGATCGCCTCCGAGAAAACACTGCTCGCATCGATCGACAAGACCTACGATCTCTATTTTCAGTTGATGGAGCTGATCGTCGAAGTCCGCCGCCATGCGGAGTCGCGGCTCGAAACGGCCCGCCGGAAGAAACTGCCGACCTACGAGGATCTGAATCCCAATACCAAATTCGTCGAGAACAAGGCCATCGCCCTGTTGGCGTCGAGTCAGACGGTCAACGACTATCTCTCGTCGCACAAACTCAATTGGGCGCGTTATCCCGAACTCATCAAATTGCTTTATACCCGGCTGCTGGCGTCGGACTACTATCGTCGTTACATGCAAAATCCGACGCGGACCTTCTCGGAGGACAAGCAGCTCGTCGAGGAGTTTTACCGCAACGAATTGGAGGATTGCGAGGAGCTGGAAGCCGCTTTGGAAGAGCAGTCGATCCTGTGGAGCGACGATCTGGGTTTCGCGCTGACGATGGTCGTGCGGACGCTCTCGAATCTGCGCGCCTCGTCGACCGACGTGAAGGTGCTGCCCAAGTTCAAGAGCGACGACGATCTGGCCTTCGTCAAGACGCTGTTCGAGAAGGTTTTGGTGAACTACGACCAGACGCAGCGCTATATCGAACGCTTCACGAGCAACTGGGACATCGAGCGCATCGCCTTCATGGACTATCTGATTCTGGCGACGGCCGTTGCCGAACTGACTTCGTGTCCCGAAATTCCGGTGAAAGTGACGCTCGACGAGTATATCGAGATTTCGAAATATTACTCGGGGCCGGGCAGCAGCGTCTTCATCAACGGCGTGCTCGACAAACTGGTCGCCGCGCTGACCGAGGAGGGGAAAATCCAGAAAACGGGGCGGGGCCTCATTTAGCCATGCGGAGGTTGCGGAGTGCTTTTGGGGCTGGCTGCACGGCCGTCGGCGTGGTGCTCGTGCTGCTTTGCGGCTGCGGCTCTCGCAGCGGGCATCGGACATTTTCGGGCCCCGTTATCGCAGTTTCGGCCGAATCGCTGCATACGGACATGTCGGATACCCTGCGTTTCGGACGTCTCCACAGCGGCGAAACGGCGCGGCTCGAAGCGGGTTTCTGCAATCGGGGCGGGGAGCCGCTCGTAGTCGTCCGGAGCGAATCGTCGTGCGGATGTACCTCGTTGGAATATGACGCTCAGCCGATTATGCCCGGAGATACGCTGCGTGTGGCCGTGCGTTTCGATACGAGCGGCCAGCGGGGCTGGCTTTTCAAGGTACTGCGCGTCTATTTTTCCGGCGGCGAGCGTCCGCTGCGGCTCTACGTCGAGGCCGACGTGCAGTGATGTTGGAAAATCCGAAATAATCGTTATATTTGCTGTCGTAAACCGGATTGTTGCCGGCAAACGGAGCCGAACCGTCTGCGGGTGGCGTCGGTTGCCGGGGCGGTCGTTTCCGTTTGCGGAGGCTCTTTTGCGTGGGCTGTCGGATGCAAGGTTCATGGGAAGAATACTACCCGAAGCATGAGGGTGGAGATTGTTCCCATGACGGCTTTGCCGCTTGACCTTGCTGCCGACACCGAAGCCCATGCTACCTTTGCCTCTGAAAACGGAAATGACTGCTCCGGTTGCAGCAAATGGGAACTCTCCCTATTATCCCATTTCCCAGCCGGGTTGATGACGGATGAAAATCCGATGATTTGATGAAACGGCATATAAGCATCTGTATATTAGCGGTATGTATGCTCATCAACTTCTCATCAGAATACTCGCCAAAAGAGAAACGACACGGTAAGACATACTTTCCGTTCATCGGCAAATATCCTTTGATGAGAATATGATGAGTATCTATGTATCTTATAATCATATATTTACTATATGTATTCATCATTTCATCAGAATAACGGTTTCATTTCCGTACTTGCATTCCGTATCGGTAAGCGATGATGTGTCGGCTTGACGGTTCGAGCAACCGGTGATTTGGATATTCAACGGTTTCATGACGGCATGACGACAGACTTACCGATATGCAGCGTCAGAAAATATTCATCTTTTTCTTTTCGCCGGTACATCCTCTTTAACAAGGCATTGCGCAGCCTCTCCGCACCGCATGAGCCTATACGGAATGCGAGTGCGACAACCATCTCAAAACTGTAAACGTCCAGCCCGTAACCGTTCTCCAAACGCAGATAACGTTTTGTGTCGTACTCTTTCAGAACTCCACTCTTGTAAACGGCTCTGATTCCTGCACGGACTGTCGGAGCGGTTACCCCGAACAGCCCGACAAGTTCCGGCTCGGACATCCACACATTGGCTGTATCGGTCGGCATGATGATATTACCGTGTTCGTCCATCGTGATAATATTCCTTTCTTCTTTCATCGGTATTCGCTTTTAAGGTTATTAAATGGCACGGCAGATGTTCTTCTCCATGTCCTCCAGCTTATGCGACAAGGCTTCCATGTCCCGGCTTATCTTTTGGGCGGTGATTTTGGCGTATATCTGCGTGGTCTTGATGTTCGTGTGCCCCAACAGTCGGCTCACGGTTTCAATGGGTACACCGTTGGATAAAAGCACGGTCGTTGCGTTCGTGTGGCGTGCGACATGATAGGTCAAGCGCACCTTGAAACCGCACTGTCTGCCTATCTCTTTCAGTATCTTGTTGCAGGTGGTATTGCTCGGCATGGGGAAAACATGACCGTCCCGTGTCATTCCTTTGTACTTCTCTATTATCCTTTGCGGAACGTCCAACAGACGGATGTTCGATTCCGTGTTCGTCTTCTTTCTTCGGGTGATTATCCATAGATTGCCGTCGAAGAAGGTTTGCAGGCGGTCTGTGGTGAGGTTCTTCACATCGGAATACGCCAGACCCGTGAACACCGAAAAGACGAACAAGTCCCTTACGAGTTCATGCTGCCCGTTCTTCATCGGCGCATTTATGAGCGTCTGTATCTCCGCTTGGGTAAGGTAGCCCCTATCCACGCTTTCGGGAGAGTTGATATACCCGGCAAAGGGGTTGAACGGCAGCCGTCCATCATTTCTCGCTATCGAGATGATATGTTTCAGCACAATCATGTAGCCCCACACGGTATTGGTGCGGCATTTCTTCTCTGTGCGCAGGAAATACTCGAAATCGTTGATGAAAGAGAGGTTCAATTCCTTGAGAGGAATATCCTCACGCTTGTAGGTATGGGGCAGGAACTCCCGGATGTGCTTGCATACGGTCTGATAACGGGTGAATGTCCCCTTTGCCCTGCTGTGCCCCACCTTCTTGGCGAACTCGGCGTTGTGCTGCTCGAACAGCTTCAGCAAGGTTTCTTGTTTGACACCGATACCGAGATAGGTGTCTTTGAGCTTGGCGGCGGTTACATACCCGTCCGTCTGCATAAGCTCCTGATAGCGGCGGTTCACGTCCACACGGATTTTATCGACGGCACGGTTGATTCGCTGCGCCTCGACGCTCTTGCCCGAAGCACGGCTGTTTTTCACGTCCCACAGGCGTGGGGGAACGTCCAGCTTGCAGCTGAACTGTTTAATCTCGCCGTCCACTGTAAGACGGCACATCAGGGGCAGGTTGCCGTTGGGTTTGGCGCTGCCTTTCTTCACGTAGAATAAGACTTTGAATGTACTTCGCATAACTCACACTTTTTTTGGTTACAAAATTAAGTTACAGTGAGTTACCGACAGATATGCAAACCTGCGCAAATCGCAGAAATAGAAGCGTTTAACCGAAAACTTTCATCCGTTACGGCAGTAATGGGGTGGTAACTGAACTCTTGCCGCTTTTGGCTTCAAAGTGGCTTTCAGTTGCTTTCTTACCACACAAAGACGAAGCGTAACGAACACTGTTTCAGTGTCATTCGCTACGCTTCGCTCAAATTTGTCTTTTCGCTATGTGTTTATTTTAGGTTTTAAACGATTTAGCAACCATGCAGATTTCAACAATTTGTTGAGCAATGTTGCCAACTAACTCTTCTATAAAGACAGAGATGTAACAATTTTTAAATCATCATTCTTGGATCACATAAAAAAGTGCAGTACACTTGATAGTGAACTGCACCTTTTTGGCATTCCAATTAATAATCAGTTTATCAGTTCGCTTACAATTTTTTCAAGGCTCAACCCGTACCACTCTGAAACCGACATTGACATAGCCTTGGGTACCCGTTCTCACGACATCCGATTTCTCGCTACGGTAATCATCACGCTCAGAATCCCAACTACCTCCTTTCACGATATACGAACCACTTGCATCGGTTGACAAAGTCCATTCCCAACAATTACCCCAGAAATCGATACCACCACAAGCACCAGTCGTCTGACTGTAAGCATCCACCGTCGTCAATTCGAGGGTCAATAAGTCTCAAGAATTGTTGTTCCAATCGAATCTCTCGATTTTTCAACCATCTCATCTACAATACTCTGCATTTCTTCCACAGGATCACCTTCACTCCAATTATCATGAAGTCCATCAGAAATGATTGCAGTAAGACTTTCATGGACGGGATCCAGTCCTTGCTCGCCAGAAAATTCAACATTTTCGTCATCTTGACATGCAAACATCGCAGACAGCAAGAAAAATGAAATACAACACAAACGGGAAGTTTCCAACATTTTCTTCATAATCAAATCATTTTTTTTGAGATTTTTCCTTTTGAGAGCGATGGAACAGATGATCCATCATCTTCCTTTCCAATTCATATACACGCCCAATTTGCTTTTGTGACAAGAACTTGCTATATTCCTCATAATACTTCTGCCGCAAGTTGAGTATCTTTTGGCTATGGGCGAATCGCTCTTTTATGGCTTGTTCTGCTTCTTCGTCCGTACAAGTTGAAATATCTTTCTTGGGACGAGGACCGAGCGCCCAAATATCTTTCTGGAATTGGCAGAAGGTCTTGATAAATTGTTGGGTAGTCATATCATCCATCTCCAACTCCTTTGCTATATATTCAGCTTGAAATTCTGCCAATTGTTCACGTGTCATACGCTGCCTATCACTTTTTTGGGCATAAGTACTTACACAGAAAGTTGCCATCGTCACTGTCAGTAAAATAATTCTTAAAAAACTTTTCATGATTTATTCCTTTTATTCGTTTATAAACAAGTCATTTTGAAAGACCGTAAGTAAATATGCTTGGTCCATACTACTCAAATCCGAGAAAGCCTGTTCAATCTTCGCAAAATCGCTAGTAGCAGGACTGTCAGAAATTAAACTAAAAACAATTAATATAGCTACACTTGCAGCAATTACACCACCTAAAACAGTGTACAAAAGGCGATAATTATGTTTCGATTTAGGCATCACTTCGCTTTTCACAATTTCCCATACATTCTTTTCAATTTCGGTCAAAAAGCCCTCGGGAGCAGTGTATGGCATACGCTTTCCCATACGGTTGAAATCAAATCTTTCTTCCATATTTCTAATTGTTTAAGTGCATATACTTTATTATCTTCTCTTTCGCAATATGATAATTTGACTTTACATTATCAGGCGTGGAGCCTAGAATTTCAGCTATTTCATCATATCCTAATTCGTTATAATATCGCAAATTGAAAGCCAGTTGTTGTTTGGTAGGTAATGCTAAAATAGCTTTCTGTAGTTTAACCGTTTCCAAATCGCTGTAATCCACATAATCGTCAGCCATCATCTCGTTTATTTCTTCATTAGCGTTATCCAATGAAACCCGTCCATCTCGGTAACGACTCAAAAAACGTAAGGCTTCATTCGTCGCTATGCGATAAATCCAAGAAGTAAAGGCACATTCGCCTTTGAATTGGTAGAACGAACGAAATACACGTACAAACGTCTCCTGTGTTGCGTCCTGCGCATCAGCGTGTGACACGACAATTCGACGAATGTGCCAATATACCGCTTCTTTGTATCTCGCCATCAATAACCGAAAACCTTTCTCGGGATCTTTCGCCAGTAGTAAAATTATATTCTTGTCATTCTGTGCTGCCATACATCATGGATTTAACCATAGCTAAACATTCTAGAAGAGCGAAACAATGATTACTTTTGCCTTCATGTGTAAACTTCATAGATTACGTATTCTTTAATCATTTTTTATGTAGACCTTCTTTTTTCCTCTTATGACAACTTTTACAGGCTTATTTTTATCCATCGCAAATGCGTCAAGTTCAGTTTCTGCAGTCGCTTTTGCAAGTTTTGTCATTTGGACATATTTCTTTATTGTAAGGTATTCATGCGTTTCTAAATAGGCAATTACCATTGCCAAACGTTCCTTTTGGCTAAAACGATTGCTAACGTGGATGGTCACAGCTGGCCGAGACACAACTGTTACCACCTTGTGCGGACGATGATACCAACGCCGAGGTTGTGCATTCACCGTTCCACAAACCAAAGCTAGAGCTATTGTTACTATCATTATTTTTAATTTTCCTGTTGTACTCATAATCTTCTATTATTACATTATACATTTATATTCCACGTTCCTTCTCGTGAGCTCGTTCGAATAGACGTTCTATATAAAAGACCAGAAAAAAAGATGAAAGTAAAATGGAACAAGTATTTTTTTTGAATTTTTCACTAAAATACTAGTAAATAAAAACATAGGTCATTACACCCTACACACAATCATAATTAATCCCTCTCCCCTTGTCTTTTTCAAGCTAGGGAAAGGGACAACATTTACTTTCATCATGTAGTTATTCGCTTCCGCAATAGAAGAGAAAACATATTATTCATTATTTAACTCTTAATTCAATTTTTGCCGGTGGCATACAAATTTGATCATTACAACACTGGTAATCAACAATACAAATTATTTCTCCCGCACCTTGAATCTCTTGACAGAAAATGCCTTCTTTCTCATACACCTCAGTTCCGGCACTATTATATACCTTACTGGAAGGTTGTTTTAATCCACCCACTTTTTCAACTCCTTCCGGAAGACGAAAGTCAACCGTCGTCGAAATAAAGGGATCACTTTCAGCCACCCTAGCGTAAATATGATAACCGGGATGAATCTTCACCCGGATAACTATTTGCCGATTCCCATTAGGCAGATTTTCCACCGAGGCCACCCAAAGTACCGGATTGTTATCATCTGTTTCCGCAGAGAGAGAAGATACTGACAAGGGCGAATCATTCAACACACTATAATCATTTCCAAGCACATCTTTCTCCCGGGTATTCACCAAAAAATACCACCCACCAGATTCCGTGAAAAACAAACGGGATTTATTGGCCTCAAACCAAGCACGCCATTCCTCCGGAGTCTCAAAACGACAAAGCGTATAACGTTTTAACAAACGTAATCCTTTCGCAGGATCAATTCCCCGTTCCATCAATTCAATTGCCTTATCCAATAAATGGATATCATTATTTGCAATTCCCAAACTTCGAGCATCTTCATCAATGATAAAATCATATTGGCCCGGTTTCGGAAGGAAATAAGCAGCATTATTTCGGAAATAATCAATATATCCTTTTTCATCTGTCCCGAACAGGAAGTATAATTCCGGAAAATTTTCCTGCAAAAATTCTTCACGAGTTTTTTGTTTCGGGGTTTGATAATTCAGAAAAAGTAACTCCGCGTCATTCAACGTTCCTCCCTTCGCTTGTTTCTCCCGAATAGCCTGTTGCGCTTTTTTCTTCATCTGATCATACCTTTCGTCCCGAGCCAAGGATTTTTCATAGGCTTCACGAGTAGCCCTATAAGCAAATTTTTTAACTACATCGCGAGTAATGATTTGCTCGTCATATTTCCGGGCTATCGGTTTTTGACCATCAAATTGCGAAATATAAACAATCGCATTAGCGAATACAGATTTAGCCTCTTCCGTCATATCCGCTGGAGAAGCTGCAAATCCCCAATGGAAAAAATTTCCATGCCGTCCGATAGCCACGGCATCCAACGTTTTAGCCGAAACACCTCCCGAAATAAATTCCGCTTCCGGAGAATCTTCAAATCCACCGGGACGCGATACTAAACCAATGCGTATTTGTATCCCATTATTGACATTCCCATAACTATCTTTCCTCACCCTCCACATCGGAATTGAATCTGGAGTAGGTCCCCCTTTAAAATAAGGCTCGAACTTGCCGAGTTCCGGTGTAGGTTTCTGTACAATTGTCATCTTTACCGGAAACGGTCCGTGAAAAATGGGATGTTCCATTCGCATATGATGAGCATCTGCATCCAAACAGAGGCAATACCAATCTGTTTTCAAACCGATACGGGACCCCATTTCGCTACTTAATTCTGCGATCAATAACATTGGACGACTGAAATCCTGTGGCAAATAAGCAGCTCTCTTACGTTTCACGATTCTTCCCGAAGCATCTTTCTCTTCCACCTTCGGTTCAAGCGGCCGCGGCACTCCATCCATGATTGTCACGTCATAATCATTAGATAGTAAATAATTATAATCTTTTGCATTGATCACGGTCACATACTTAAAATACTGTTTCAACATCTTCTCGAATGATGCCATACGCTGACTAGCACTCCGTGCGTAAGTCAGAGAATCCACCTTATCCAACATCGTATTAATCTCCGGAGTACCTCCCACGTAAAGTATTCTTAAATTACTTTTCTTGATAGCCGCTTGCAAACCGCTACTAAAAACAAACAACAATCCTATTAAAATAATATTTTTCATTTCCTTCAATTTAAACACATTTTCAATTACCCAAAAGAAGTACAAATTCTATGTATACCTATAAACCGTAATTCTGAGTCAGATTCGGATTAAAATTCGTCGCATTTTGCGGGAACGGGAACACCCATAGAGGCGAATCGGGAGATAGAGAATACTCTTTCACAACATCCTGTCCATCTTTTGTATATTCGACTTTTCGATGTAAGGTCTCTTTATAGGCCTCTTCCGTGTTCCAACGTTTCAAATTAATGTAAGTCTTCACTGTGGCAAAATTTTCTGTCCGAGAAATATTTTTCAATAACACAAAAGCATCCGCCTCCGAAACAGCTTCTTTCGCAACATACTTTCCGGTTAGAATTCTTTTTTCTCGAATAAGATTCAACATATCCATTGCCTCATCAATCTTCCCCTTGCGAATTTCACATTCTGCCCGAACAAGATACATATCCACTGTCGATAAACCCATACTACTGTAATATACATTGAGACTATACGAACAAGCGATATTCAATCCATAAAAAGTATTACCCATCACTGGATAGCCTCGCAACCTCACGTCAGTCATAATATAATTTTTAAAAACACTGTTCTCTTCAAACGCCTCCCATAATTCTGGGGTCCATGCCTCGTAAATCAAACGAGAGGGGGTTTCGAAAAGCTCTTCCTCCAGAGTTAACAATGGACGGGTAAGCTCAATCATACCACTCCCGCTCATTGTCTCCGGGGCTAGCAATTGATTATAATCATCGATAGTACTCTTCAGCTTTAATGACTCTCCAGCAGCAGCATAAGCCCCATCGTAATCACGCATAGACATCAACACCTTGGCTTTTACCGCATAAGCAAACGGTAACCCGATGCGCATCTTCTCCGGTAATGCAGACAAACTTTCCAACTCAAACGCTGCATCAAGATCTTTCAAAATCAGCTCGTAAACGGCTGCCACACTTAATTTTTTGTTGGGTGTCGCTATCGGATCACTTTCCTTACTATATACAATTCCTTCATCATGAACCGCTGTTGCCGGATCATAAGCCTTAGCATAAAAATTCACCAACAAATAATGACACCAAGCCCTTAATACCAACGCTTCCGCTTTCAACCGATCTGCAACGCCACGATCCCCGGATGCCTCATCGACATTCAACAATACCGGATTAGCTACTTTCCCGATCATCTCGTAAAGTGAAGTATATTTCCGATCCGATTCCGTCAATGCAACCCTGTCTACGGATTCATCCCAAGTAAAATAAGCATATTTGTTCGTTTTTATCGTCTCGTTTAACAACGCTGGAATGTTCGTCAATTGTACATAACAATCATTAACAAAATACGAAGCCTCCGGGGCATACAACGAATAATTATAATTAAGCAATAAATCCAACTCCTCCACCCGATTCAATATATTTTTACCCTTGGGATCAATCTCTGTAAAATCAGAACACCCTATCAGGAATAAAACGAGTCCCAACAATATGACGCATATCTTCTTTTCCATAAGTTCACGTATTAGAAGTTAAAATTAAGACCAATAATATAAGAAGTTTGTCGCCGAATAGACTTTGTTTCCGGATCTACTTTCATATCATTTTTTTGCCATAAAGTTCGAGGATTATCTATCTGGAACGACAATGCCAAGTGATTTATCCCTAATCGTTTAATAAACTCGTGCGGCAAACTATATCCAAAAACAATGTTTCGCACCTTGATAAAATCAGCAGGTTGCACGAAAATATCACTACATTCATTCACCAGGTCTCGTATGACATTGGTCCCGTACTGCCCTATTCCCGGCACATTAGTTTCCGTGTTTTCAGGAGTCCAACTATCTATATAATAATCGTCAATCGGTCCAAATGGCATTTTATTCACTTCGTAAAACTGACGTACTCGCATCTTATGACCGCCATAATACACCATCATAAAATTCAAACTAAACCCTTTATAACGAAAAGTATTCTCCATTCCCAAATTCACTTTCGGTTCAGACTGGCCGCTAAAAATAAGTACATCGGGACTTTCATTCTCTATATTACCTACCTTACGTCCATCAACAGTGTACCATAGGGGGCGTCCGTTTTCATCCAGTCCAGCATGCTTATAGGAAAACAAAGCACTTGTCGGATAACCGGTTTTAAAACCGGATTCGGTCAAATCATAAGGAGTCGTGGCTTGAAGTTCCATCGAAGTGATTTTATTTTTATTATAAGCCATAGTGATCGACGTCCTCCATCCAAAATCTCCGGGTTTATTTTCACGATACCAGGAATAAGCCAAAGCCAACTCAACCCCGTTATTTTTCATATCGGCAAGGTTCATATTTAGAGAGGTGAATCCTTTAGATACATCCAATGATTTAGGTGAAAATATATCAGTCCCTTTTTTGTTGTACCAATCCAAAGTCCCGCGTAACCGATTATCAAACAGAGAAAAATCAATTCCCAAGTTAAACGTTGCCGTTTTTTCCCATTTCAATTCCGGGTTCGCCGGAGACTCCACAGCCGCAACCGGTTTCATGGTATAATGATTCACATCTCCCGTGGTGGCCGTCATATAGCTCGTTGCCCCTTGATAAATATTCCCTGTCACCCCGTAAGTTGTCCTAAATTTCAAACTGTTCATCCACGTCAACGAATGCAAGAAAGTCTCGTTTGAAAGATTCCAACTGACCCCGACAGACCATAATGGCCTACCCCGGAACTTAGCATTTGCACCGAACAAGTCTGCGTAATCCTTGCGAAATGAAGCGAACAGGTTGAAACGGTTGTCATAAGTATACGTGATATTGGCATAGCCTGACGCGTAACGATGGTATTCCTCCTGAACCATATCAATAGTAGGTTCAATATATTCCAAATAGGCCCATTCACGTGCCGGATAGCCAGCAACAAAAAATGTCGTGTATTGATAGTTACTAAGGTCTGTAAAATTAACATTTGTGGTTGACTGGGTCTGCAATTGATCATCATAACCTAACAACAACCCTTTCGTTCCCTTACTCCTTGTTTCTCGAAATTCAAAACCAGCCAATAAATCAACAGCATGTTTGTCTGCTACCGTACGCCGAAAATTTAATTGCGTGCGAGCCGTCCAGTAATCCCCACGGGTATCTACAGTGGCTAGTTTTCCCCCACTCTCCGGAATCATATATTCATAAGTATAGCTACCTTCCGTACCCTTCTGCAAAGTATAAATATTTCTCAAAAAACGCATCGTGTAACTATCCACATCGGAATAACTCGATTCATTCAAACGTTCTGTTTCGTAAATCAACTGTGTATTTATAGACAAACCATCTATTACCTTAAAAATCAGCTCCCCTTGATAGCGCATATTACGACGATCAGTCGTTGTCTTATCGTGATCTAGCTCCTCTAAATGATTAAAATTCATCGAACGCAAAGCCGGGTTTTCATCATCCAACGTGTAATAATCATTGAAATCACAAGAATAATAATTATAACTACCATCATCTTTCAGCAACCGATAATAAGAAGGAACATTAAAAGGGTCTGTCGCATACTTACTATTACTCTTTTTTGCCTTAGCAAGAATCCCGTTTATACCAAAATTAACAGTCAACCATTTTTTCATATCATACGAGCCTCGGTAAGAAACATTTATTTGATTATCATAAGACTTAATAATTCCGTTATTATCCCGACGTAAATTAAATACAAGACTCGAATTGAAATTCTCCGAACGATTACGAATCGCCAAATTATACTGCTGCAAAATACGCATCCGAAGAATTTGATCGGAAAATTCTTTTGCAAAATTATTCTTTTTCAACGACTTCTTTATATCCTCCAAGTCCTTTTCAGTAATCAAGCCTTTAGCATACTGATAATAAGCATAATTCAACGGGGAAATAGGAGAAAACTGAGAAAGCTTTCCCTCAAAAGTTGCAATCGGATCCTCTCCCGAATCATTATGGAAAAAATAATAATCATAATACTCGCTCTCCTTATCTACTTGTTGTGCCGGTTCCATGTAAAAATTGTCTGAGTAATCCAGATTCCGTTTCTCGTAAACAGTCAGGTTCCCGGAAAAATCGATCTCCGTGACACCGACTTTTTTCGCTTTTTTCGTGGTGATAACAATAATTCCGTTAGAGGCACGAGCGCCATAAATGGCCGCAGCTGCCGCATCCTTCAAAACAGTAACACTCTCGATGTCATAAGGATTAAGGTCCTCGATCTTCCCCTCTATAGGTAAGCCATCCACCACCAGCAACGGCGATGTTTCGGCGTACAAGCTACTAGTCCCCCGAATGGTCATCTTACCGTCGTAATTCACCAATCCGGCCACCCTTCCCTCCAGATTATCCATGATATTCGTTGTGTGGCGTCTGGACAAATCATCCGAAGTCACCGTAGAAGCCGATCCCGTCACCTTTTCTCTGGAAATACTCTGGTAGCCCGTCACCACGACTTCCTCGATCTCACTGGCATCATCTTCCAACGTAACCAGCACGTGAGCATTCAATTTAGCGGTAACCTCTTTCGATTCTTTCCCGATATAACTCACGACAATCACCACGCTGGAATCCCGTAATCCATTAATCGTGAAATTACCGTCCACATCGGTAGCCGCCCCCGTGCTTGTACCTTTTATCACGACAGTAACCCCGATCAAAGGTTCCCCCCCCTTATCAACCACTCTCCCGGAAACCTTCCCGATTTGTTGCGATGGCTGTTCCCTCCTTTCCGTGATAATGTAAATGTCATTCTCTCCCCGGTACCACGCCAGCTCTGTTCCCTCCAGCAAAGTATTCAATATTGTCGTGATCTCTTTATTTTCAAACACCGTGGCTGTACAAGGTATTTTAGAGGCCACATTGGTATTATAAACCAATTGAATATTACTACTTTTCATAATCAGCTGGAACGCCTTATCAAGCGAACCTTTTTCTATACGGATCGTCAGTCCTTGCGCCATAACCCCCGAAGGGATAAGGATCACAAACAGAAAGACGACACGAACAAACATTTTTCTCCATTTTTGTGGAAACTTCCACACGTGATGTAATTTTTTTTTCATAATTTTGAATTTTAGGTTCAATGATGAACTTGATACAAGATCCGATTCCGGGGTAGCAGCTAGGGATCGGATTTTTTATATCAAAAGTTCAAATAATTATTTTCTCGAAATCGTTATACTCTTTCCTTCTATCTTGAATTTAATATTAGCGACCTCCTCGTATGTGTTCAACAAAACCCGTATATCCTGGTAACGGTTTAAGCGCCCAGACAACCGGATGTTCTTAATATCTTCCGTCTCGAAAGAAATATCAAAATCATACCATCGGGAAAGAGTGTCCATGATCTCACTCAACGGTTGCCCGTTAAAAATGAACATCTTATCAATCCAAGCCGTGTAAAGGGCAGGATCCACTTGCTCCACGGAAAACGTCCCGTTCGCCTCATCGTAAACCAACCTCTCGGAAGGTTTCAACTTTATCGATTGTCCTCCTTGGGTCTCGAAACCGATACTTCCTTCGACAAGCACGGTCGACAATCGGGACTCCTCGTAATCCGTCACGTTAAAACGTGTCCCAAAGACGGTTATATTCCCCCGGGACAACGAAACGACAAAAGGTTGCTCCTTGTTCTTCACCACGTCAAAAAAAGCCTCTCCTTTCAAGAACACTTGTCGTTTATCCCCGGTAAAAGATGCGGGGAAACGAAGCTCCGAATCCGAATTTAACCAGATCTTTGTTCCATCTGCCAGTGCATAATAAAACTCCCCACCGGGTGGCACGGAAAGCGTGTGATAAGCGGATTCATTCTGATCCACGACCTCTTTCCTCAAACTCTCCTGCAACTCCCCTTCTTTCAATTTATCCGTAATATTCATCGTCCGACCATCAGCAAACGTGAGCACGGCCTCCACCTTCCCGGGAACAATCATATTACACGACAGCACACGCTTTTCCGGAAATAAATCGTGTCCCGTCTGGAGCAATACCCATCCCGTGACAAAAAGTAACAAAATCGCTGCGGCACTTCCCAACCAAGCACGAAAACGACGTCTTACGGTACGCCTCTCCCGCCGTCCCTTCTCCGTCATAACCCGGACCACCATCTTTTCCCCGTAATCCTCCTGTTCCAACGCAAGAATCTCCCGACTTGTTCTCATACTTTTAACCCGTTCGAAAAGAATTTCGTTTTCAGTAGTAGCTTTCGACCACTCTTCAAACTCCCGAGCATCTTCTCCCGAAAGTTCCTGCCCCAGCACTTTGTCCGCAATGATACGCGATATATGATTCGTTTTATCCATACTTCAAATTCAAGAGTTTCTAACAAGTAGACACTCCTTTCATCAAAAAAGTATGACACGTGAAGCAAAAAAATTTCAAAAAATCAGAGAAATGCCACACGCCCCCAACAAGCATACAAAATCCTCCTTGGACAGCAACCCGGCCAAACGTTCAATTGCCCGGTATTTTACCGTCTTCACGGTATTTACTGTTATATCAAGATCCTCAGCTATTTCCTTCATACTTTTCCCCTCTATACTCATCAAAATCACCTGTTGACTTTGAGGGGACAATTTCATAATCGCTTGGGCAATCATATTCGATGCCTCAACCTCGATAATATTTTGCAGGAAAGTATTTTCATCGGAGATATTCATGTAGCTAGCCTCGTCACGCTCCATATTCTCCGGCATATAATAGTTTTTATTACCTAAAATCGTGTGTTTTACAATCGAAAAGAAATAATTCCGGGGAGATTTCACCTCTCCTATTTTCGCCTTATTCGTCCATAACTTGATGTAGGCCTCTTGCAACACATCATCCACCACGTCCAGATCATGAACATATTTACTTGCAAACGCACGAAACACCGCGGCATTCTCTTTAATAAATGCTCGTAGGTCTTGATCATCCCATTGGGAAATATCAGAAGGAATATCTTGATGCATCAGCCTTAATCTATGAAATTATTCGCAAGATAACATTTTTTATCATACAATCGGATAGCACGTGAATAATTTTCAAAACACGAAAAATACCCTTCCCCAATTTGATAAGCCATGAAGTGTATAAACGAACCCAAATAAAGAAGTAATCTAACCCAAATAATCCCCCTTCCCCAGAGCTTATTCAGAGCTTACTCGTGGCTCACACAACACGCCATGCAGCAGCTCTGAATAAGTTTCGAGGAATCATCGAAAGAGTGGGATTATTACCTTCCCATTTCCCTTACTTCTCTTTTGGTTCTCCCTGATACCCAAAAATCACAAAATCCATTCACACACATCAGCCCTAGTTATCACACCCTTTAACTAAGGTAATAATCTCCTCCGTTCCTTTCACTACCCTTTCATCGCCCTTTCATCGCCCTTTCGCAATAGACAAACAAGGCCCGGGCAAGAGGTTTGCAAACAGTATGGGAGATTATTACCTAGAAAATACGGTTACATTACCCGGGCAGAACGGTAGCCGTTTCAAGTCATTGTCACAAATAAAAAGGTCCCCGTCCAAAAAGGAAGGGGACACAACACCTGTTTCAGCAGAATCCGCCTACTAAACACCCACACGTTCCATTATCTGGTTTTATACGCAATACTCTTCACCTTGCACAGCCCCTCCCACTTCGAGCCTTTCTCCTCCTTGATCACAATATCATCCACGTCATCAACGATTGCGTATTTCCTGATCTCACCGCCCGTTGATGCCGGTTTCGACGGGTCATAAAGAGCTATATAAAAATAATCACTCGAAGTCTCTACCAAGATATCCGATAAAAACAAGGTAATCTCGTAACCATCAAACGTTTTCAACAGTTCACACTTCTTCCTCGCGAAATCGTAACCATACAATTTATTCCCCACGGTATAGTAAATCACGGACAACATATTACTTGCCCCGAAAAACTCCGCCTTATCCAAGTCGATCACGTTATCCATTTTTACCATTAACTGCTTTATTATACCGAAACTATAGGAAATCCGGTAACTATACAGATAAAAATCACCTCCATCCCTTAATATCGTGTAAGTCGAACCCGAACCTTTATGACAATTCAGTGTTGTCACATACTCGTATTCCGGTTTCCAAGAGAAAGGATCCCCCACCCGATCAGACATATCCGCACAGTAGCCAAGAGGAGTTCCATAACCACTTTGTTGATACACGAAACGCCCATCCCGCTTATTATACAACACGGTAGCATATCCCCGTTCTTTCACGCTATACCCGATTTTATCCCCCACCGGGAAGAGATCATAATCACCCTTGTAATGATTACTTGGGGATCCAAAGAAACAAGCCTGTTGTCCGGATAACTCCGTATAATACAAATTACCATCCACAAGGGCAGCCCGATAATATCCCATAATCTGTACAGCCTCGGTCATCACGCACTCTCCGGAAGCCGATACATCATAAAAAGACCATTTCAAATGGGCCCCCTCGATAGGCAACAGGGTTGAAGTACTAAGCCTGTAAGTACCCTTATCCGTTCCGACATGAATATAATTCAATGCAGCGGCAGGACGATAGGGAGGAACAAAAATGCAAGTCGGCTTACCCCATTCCTGCAAATCAACCTCTTGTAAAATATTCTTCAACAAAGTCGTGTCCTCTCCTCCCGTTGATACCATATCAAGCTGGGTTCGCCCGTCATCTCCTTCCCCCAACACAAGCCATCCCCGCGAAAACAAGGTTGACAATTGCAAACTTAAACTTGAAATCGTGGTTAATCCCGTGGACTTATCCTGAATTTTAAAATGAACAACATAGCTCTGGGAAGGCAAAGTAATCGGATAAACCAAATCCTTCTCTTTTCCCAGCGTATATTGTCCCCCAATAGTCGGATCGCCACCCACGGCCACCCATTCATACTCGTAATTATCGGGATCATGGTTAACTGTCGTTGAAATTTCAGGAAAGACTCGCAACGTATCCACGAAAGAATACATACGTAACATCGTGTCTCCAAAAAAGTCATGTTTCACGGTAATCTCGTTAATCGCGCGATAGGAATAATTTCCCTTGTCATCATAGCAACTTTCAAACAGGAAAATTCCCAGTAATTCGATCAGAAAAATCTTATACATCATTCTCATAACATTTCATTTAAAAATAAATCATATCAGAGGCCCCATCGTCATCTCGAACTCGTTACCCGCAGCATCTTTATCCATCACCGTACGCCCTGCCGCTTTTTCCTCTTTCAGATAGCGATCAAAATTCTGGGCCAATGCTTTCGACCTGTTCTGGTTCATGGTCTTGTAATCTTCAAAATCCTGCATCGTTAAACCAAGTACCACGCATACCAGTTTAAATTTCGTGGGAGAAAAAGCACCCCAATAATTCGCGGTCCATTGCTTGGGCACAACCACTTGATCATTTATCCCGATCACGTGAACGAGCGGGTTAATTACTTTATCCGTTGAACCATATATGCTTCCGAAAGGAATCCACCTTTTCAACGGCAATTTAAAATCCGCGCTCTCCTCCAGCCGCACGGTCAAGTAAATCACCGTGTCAGGATTTTGCATTAATTTTTCCGTCCACACGATCCGACAAGGGACTTCCGCCTGTCTCTCCCCGGCTTTTACCACCTGGCTATTCTCAAACGGCTCGTAATCTTCCCCCGCCTTTGCCGTCGTGAGGGTATCTACCACCCGAATCGTGAAATAACGGTCGTGATCAACCACGTCCCCGGTAATCCTCACCCGGATCGGTAACACGGTATCCTTGGCCGTGAACATCGCGAAAGGGATCAAAGTGGTATCCACGTATTCATACTGTTCCGGGTCACCATACCCGGAGGCCGGAGGTTTCTGCATCATAAAATAAATACCGCTCTCCCCCTCGTATCCCATCATCTCTGTCTCGCAAGCGCACAACCACGTTGCCAGACCAATGATCAATATTACTATATATCTTCGTTTCATAATCTCATCCGTTTAATTCGTTATTCCACACCTCGTTTATCTTTCTCGTCTTGAGGCAAATCAAACAAATAAAAACTCTTTTCCATCGTGATCATGTTATTCAGATCTTTACTTGAAGGTATTTGCGTCCTATTCTGTCGTTTGTAAAACCAGAACAATTGTCCCTCTCCAATAAACTCCCTCCGAAATTCGGCCTCTACCAGATTCATCAACCCGAGCGCTTGGTTTGCCTTGGCAACTCCTCGTGCCGCCCGTAATCGATTCAGGTGGTCAAACGCTTCCGCCTCGTCGTTGGAACATTCCGCCACGATCAGATACATCTCGGAAATCCGCATGACAGGCATGAGATACGTGTATCCCTGACTAACTTTATTATCCTCAGGTCCTTCCGTATCATCCACAGCCATATACTTCACGAAATGTTTCTTTTCATTCCCATCCGGGTCTTTCAAGGTCATCCATTGTTCCGTGTAACGCCAATCATTCACCCTCGTGTCCTCCTCGTACAAATTCTCGATATTAACCTCTGTCGGGCGTAGAATTACCTTCTCTCCCAATTTGTTAGAAAACGTGGATTCGTACACGTCCGATCGTTTCAAATTATACAACCCGAACAAGATTTCCGTTTTATACACCCGGTCCCATTTCGAGAGAGTCGTGGCCGCCGCACGGGTGACAAAAGGAAACCAGTCATTATCCTCCTGCGTTTCCTTGATCACTTGCCGGGCATAGGTCAACGCGGTTTCCTTATCCCCCGTGTACAATGCCAACCGGGCGATATACGCCTTTACCGCATAATAATTCAAACGCAGGGAGCGATACACCATATCATTGGGTAGTCCCGGACCTTCATCCCCCCAAAGCGCTCCTTTTTTAATCACCGGATCATAATCCTTCAGCAACTCCTCTGCCGCCTTGAAATCATCCATAATCAACTTTGCCACTTCCGATGCTTTCAGTAAAGGTCTTACTTTCAAATCAGAAGATTCCGAATAAGGCATACACTCTGTTTCCGGATCAACAGAATAAATCGGTCCAAACACCCGGAAAACTTCAAAATGCAACAATCCCCGCAACGCCAAAGCTTCCCCTTTGAGGACATGATAATATTCGCTATTCAGCACATCCTTTCTCCCGTCACACGCCTCTATAATCGTATTCACGTTGACAAGCAACGTGTAAACCTTCGACCATAACCCGGCCACCTGTCCTTTTTTAGCCGTTTGGTCAAAAGTTGATAACTTTTGCCACGTCTGTTCATCTTTATCACAATCATAGTATTGCGCAAGAATATCAAACGTCTTGTAGGACAACGTACCTCCATACAAGTTGGAACTCAGCAATTCAATATACACCCCGTTCAGCGCGGTCATAAACCCGGCTTGAGAAGAGAAAAGAGTGTTTTCCATAATCCGGTCTTCCGATCCCAAATCCAACCAACTGTCACAAGACACCACGGTGGAGACCAACACGATCATCGTGAGGCATTTCAACTTGTTCAATAATTTACTCGCAAATTTCATAATTTCGTCTTTTAGAATCGTAAACTCAATGAAAATGAAACAGTGCGGGCAAAAGGATAATCCGTTCCCCGTTCTTCCTTGAAAGAAGACAGCCGGAAAATATCATTCATATATGCCCTGAAAGTAACTCCTTCCGCCCCGATTTTCTTTATCCACGCGGCAGAAGATTCGTATCCCATGGAAATGGATTCACCGGAGAACGTGTTTTCCGTTCGCACGAAACGGGAAGACATCGGTGTCGGAGAATTATCTTTTATCGACTTGAACTTTGCCTTATCTCCCGGTTGTTTCCAACGATCATGTAACGCCCGCTTATCCTGATTATAATAAATTTGCTCTTCCGATATATTCTCCACTTTCGAGTACAGGGCCGAGGCCATCACCTCTCCCCCTAAACGATACCGGAAATTTACCGAAGCGGAAAAACCTTTGTAATAGAAGGAAGAACCGATAACTCCCTCCACGTCCGGACGGGAACACCCCACAACCACTTCGTCGGATGTCGAATAGATAAAGGTCTGGGAACCATCTTTCTTTCTAAACATTTCCGCCCCGGTGGCCGGGTCAATTCCCAACGAGGGCACAGCCCACATATCATCGGGACTGGCTCCTTCATAGTAACGAACCAAGCTCTGCGCGCTTCCCAATTCATTAAATTTGTTCAATTTATCACCAATATCCCGATACTCGGACTTGGAGGTTCTAAAATTCACGTTCAACGTCCAACTCATATTCTGTTTCTGGATCACCGTCCCGAAAAAACTCCCGTTCCATCCCCAAGAAAGCTGCCGCCCGGCATTCGCATTAATGGAACCCACGCCCACGGACGGAGGCATCGGCACACTGATCAAAAGAGGATCGGTATCCTTGTAATAATAATCCAGCGTCACCCGGATTCGATTCCGCAACATGGATATATCCACCCCGATATTCTTATCCAACGTACGTTGCCAATCTAAATCCTTGTTGCCAAACTGGTCAATTATCGCGCTTGAACCAAACATATTTTGCAGTTCCACATTATACTTGTAAATTTTCATCGCCTGATAAGCGTCAAAATTCTGATTCCCGGGGTTACCCACGGATGCCCTGATCTTGAAATTCGTGAAAAGTCCCAAAGACTTCATAAACTCCTCGTTATGAAGATTCCAAGCCAATCCCACAGACCAAGTTGTCGAGAAACGTTTATTCGCCCCGAATTTAGACGTACCGTCCGAACGCACGTTGAAATCCATCAGATAGCGATTCATAAAAGAATAGTTGACATTCATAAAAAAGCTGGTCGAACGGCTACGCTCCAAAGAGTAATTAGGCTTCTGTCCATCTGTAAAACCCGTGGAAAAAGCCGGATTCATATGCAGATCATCGTTAAAACCGACAACACTATAACCATCCCGCTTATTTTTATTCTCGCTAAAAGACCATCCTCCCACCACGTTCACTTGATGTTTTTCCACGAACAACTTACCGAAAGCAATATTCAAATCCCCGTTATAAGAGAATGCCTCCGAAGTTGAAGCCGAGAATGAACCCTGTTTCAACTTATCCGTTTCCAGATAATCAGGATGTTTGGGGGATTTGAATTGCTCATCCCGGCTCACGTTCTTGGTAAGCCCGACCCTCGCCGTCGCCCTCAAAAAAGAATACATCCTCCACTCGATCGAGAAATTATCACGCAAGGCGATCGAATTCCCGATATTCGTATTTTTTATTCCCCACGCATATAACGGATTCTTTAATGATCCTTTGTTTTGTTCCGTCCCGGTATCCTCCAACCACATGGGAATATATCCGTTTTCCAGTCTCTTCCGATAATACGGGTTCGCTTTCGAAAATTCGGAAAAAGCCACGGGTTCCCGCTCCGTATGAGTAACATCCATGCTAAACTTATTGGCAAACAACAACTTTTCCCGACGATAAGTCAAATCAATGTTGGCACTGATGACATTCCGATCAGACCCTTGCATCACGCCATTGGAATTATTGTAACCGAATCCCAACCCGTAACGCATGGCATCATCACCCCCGTCAATATAAACGTTGTGACTATGATTGAATACGGTACGGAGCGGTTCGTTCATCCAATAAGTATCAACTCCCCGCTTCCCCTCGGCTAGCCGCCGATTATATTTTTCAATATTACTTGTATTCGAGTAACTCTCCAAATCCCCGTAAAGCCCGGTTAGGCGTTCAAACTCCAACTTCTCGGAAGCATTCATCAAATTATAGGCAGAAAGATCCGCAAATTGAATCCCGTAATTACCGTTATAAGAAAGACGTAATTTCCCCGCTTCCGGTTGAACCGTCTCAACGACAATCACGCCGTTGGCCGCTTTTGACCCGTAAATAGCCGTGGAGGCAGCATCTTTCAAAATCGTCACACTAGCCACCCGGTCCATGTTCAAATTAACAATCGTCTCCAGCGTCGTTTCGATACCATCCAAAATAAACAAAGGCTGATTCGGGTCATTATCAAATTCCGTCTTTAAACCTACCACGCTCGTCTTTCCCCGGATTTCAATGTCCGGCATCCGGTTCGGGTCCGATCCCCATTGTTTACTTTCCAGCACCAGCATGGAAGGGTCCAAACTTTTCAGACTCTGGATAACATTCTGGCTCCCGATCATTTTCAAGTCTTCTTTCGAGTAGGTTGCAAATGATCCCGTGAAACTTTCTTTATTACGGGAATAGATTCCGGTCACCACCACTTCTTGAATCGTCTCGGAATCCTCCTCCAAGGTAACATTCAACGTCCTCGCATCCTTCACGGCTATTTCCCGTGTCTTCATCCCGATACACGTGAATGTCAGCATCACGCCATCCAGCGAGGGCAAGGCAAGCACGAACTTCCCGTCCGCATCCGACGCCGTACCCAACGTGGTTCCTTTCAACACGACAGATACCCCCGGAATCGTGTTCCCGTCTTGATCCGACACGACTCCCCGGATAACCACTTCTCCCGGTTTCTGGGGAACAGTAGCCCGTTTTTTTATCACGACAGTTGAATTCTCATAAATGTACTCGAATGGACTCCCCTGAAACACTCGTTTCAAAACCGCATCCACCGTCACCCCTTGCATGGTCAGCGTCACGGGCGGCAAGGTGGCCACCTGCGCCTTGTCGTAAACGAAATTCAACCCCGCCTGTTCTTTAATCTGCCGGAAAACTTCCTGTACCCCCGCTTTATTCACCCGAACAGACACTTTTTGTTGCTGGGCTCTACCAACAAAGGGCAACATCAGCAAAATCACGCACATCAGGCAAACGTGCCTCCATTGCAATTTTGTTTTTCCACGGGTACAATGGTCCCAAAAAACAAAATACTTCTTGCTTTTTTTCATAGATTTGTATTTTAAAATTAAACATTTACTAGATGCTTCCAACATCTAGTCCGAACCGGGAGTTGTTAGCGCAACACCCGGTTTTTCATCATGTTACATCCACGTATATTCTCTTGAATCTTGTTTGCAGTCAGCCTCTCGAACGACAATTTAGGCGTAAAACTTTCCACTCATAAGTTTTTTTCATAACTTTGATCGTTGATTCATTTGTAAAATTGATTAACAGGAGGAGTGAGTATTCTGTGTTTTCTAGGCTCGGGATACACTCCTTTTTTTCATCGAACTAATGTGGCGGCTCATCCATAGATTATCGCTATTTCAATTTTGCCCGATCCCCCAAGCAAAAATTATACAATAAAAAAAGCGAGGATCGTACATTCTATCCTATCTAGGGCATCGCCAAACGCCTCGGAGCAAATAGACAACAATCCACGCTAGCCAGCGTGAATTTACTGCCTAATCTTGCTCCTTAAATTGGCGATTTCTAGATAGCAATTAGAACAAATTCACAATATTTTAATGCGGACTCTTCCGCACTTTATTTTTCAACACCTGCAAATATATGATATTATTTCATAAAATCAAACACTTTATTCCTTCGTAGCTATATTTACACCTATTTTTTATTCAACCGAGACAACTACCTGGATCTCATCCAATTTCCCTTGGAACTCCAAGTCCTCCGGAATATTCACAATTTCAAGTCCGTATCCGTTTTCGATTTCATTTCCTTGACTTTCTCTTGATACAAATTCATTCGATTTACTTCATTCACCAACTCTTCGCAAGCTTTATCCGGCGTATATTCCTTTCCCGTTAAATCACAATAAACAGGTTCCCCGTCTCGATAAAAAAGGAAATAAGTCATGGCATAAAGCGTAAACATTTTATACTCTCGCGTATCTGCTTGCAACAATTTACCCGGAAGCCAAGAGACCACTTTCTCCCAATCCTCAATCATGGATTCCATTTTCCACACGCCACCTTCTTTTATTGTTATCAGTAAAAAAGTTGTTCCATCCGTCCGTTTTCCCAATAGACACGCTTTATCTTGAGGTAGTGATAAACCTTCCAAGATTTGTGCAGGAGATGGAGCGGCATAAAACTTCTGAACATCAAATTCATAATAAGGACACGCCTCTATACTAAACTTTTTAAGTTCCACTAACGTCTTATCCGGTTCATATTGCAACATCGAACGAGAAACTGTCGAGTATCTCTCTACTAACGCATCCAAGATTTGATTCACGTCTTCGGTCAGAGGAAAATTCACACCTTCACCAACTTTATCCGAATGACTATTTTTATTCTTATCCATGCAACTACATACCAAGAATAATATTATAACTAGATATTTACTCATATTTTTTGAAAACTTTAATTGTTGATTAACTTGTAAAATTGATTAACAGGAGAAGTGAGTATTCTGTGTTTTCTAGGCTCTGAATACACTCCTTTTCTCTTTACACATCAGTATGGTGGCTCGTCCATAAATTATTGTTATTTCAATTTTGCCCAATCCCCCAAGCAAAAATTATACAACAAGAAAGCGAGGATTGTCAACGTCTATCTTATCTAAGGCATCACCCACAAATAAACAACAATCCACACTAGTTACCGAGCATCTGATGTCTTAGCAATTTTCAGATAAAGATTAGAGCTGACTCACTATATTTCCATGCAGACTCTTCCACATCTTATCTTTCTATCTCTACAAATATATGATATTATTTCACAGAATCAAACACTTCAATCCTTTGTAGCTATAATTTCGAAGATTTTATTTTACACAAATCCACTCCAAGAAACAGAACCTTTCTCAAAACACGCCCATATTTTATATTTTTCTTGAAAAATTCGGCATACATTTTTTGCAGAATTCAAAAAATGCACTACATTTGCATCCGCAATCAAGCAACACGGGCGCTTAGCTCAGCTGGTTCAGAGCATCTGGTTTACACCCAGAGGGTCGGG